>Ga0315533_1000439_pt1 | contig 36221 bp, 34 predicted proteins | sample SalMarSW160130MG_FD_203081 | JGI IMG/M metagenome (GOLD analysis project Ga0315533, IMG submission 203081) | Salt marsh sediment microbial communities from the Plum Island Ecosystem LTER, Massachusetts, United States - Salt Marsh Sediment SW1601-30 ...
TATCGTTCTTGTGTTCCCCATAATGCATCTTCACAAAAAAATCAACATCTTTTAGAGGCCTTATCATAGTTTGACGGGCATAAGAACCTGTCAAGAAGCTATCTATAACTTTGATTTCGGTAGAATTCTTTAGAATATCACGAATGTTATTGTGACTTATTGAAATAGCAGTTTTCTCAACTCCCGTAAGTTCTATTCTTGAGTGGAACCTATCAAATTCTTCAAGGACACTTTTTTTCGCTCTCAAATATGGAGGCGAAATCGGAAATGCTTTAAGAATACGACTCTTCTCCATTTTTAACTCCATCCTGTGCCTTTTTGTAATCTGTCGGCGAAGTCTCTGGCTCATCTCTCTGAATATCTTTTACTGCTTCATACAATCCTTCGAGTTTTTTCTGAACTTCATCTAATGTCTTACTACCGTCTTTATAGTAAGATGACAATCTCTGTGCTTCTTTCATTAACCACAGGTATTTATCTGCTGTAACTTTATGGTCTAATGCCCTTTTTTCAAAGTTCAAGTATGTTTGAAGTGCTACAAGAACAACTATGATTACCGTCAAAATACTCACAACAATCTTTGCTAACAAACATTGGCCTTCTGAAAGCGAGTAATAAACAGAAGTTCCCATAAAAGCAGTTAAAACGACAATGGCAATACCAAGATTTCTATGATAACTCTCATATCTATGTCTGGCGTTGTAATGCTTTTTCTTGCCATACATACAATCTATTCTAAATTGGTTAACTTCTTGAATTGTATTTTTCCCGTCTTCCATTTTTAACCGAATTTCACCATCCTATCAACTCATCCTCTGATGGTAAATAAGTTGCATACAACCAACAAAGCCAAACGCCTATCGCCAGTATAACAGTCAGTATAAAAAAACGCCATAGTCGTTTCCAAAAATTCGGTTCGTGTTCAAGCATCGGTTTCATAGTTATCAATTATAGCAAATTGATTGAACAATGTAGAGGCACTTTTTTACTCCAAAATTCTCAGTATTACAGTATTTTAAGAATAACGTCTGTGGTTGGTTTTAACGGGGCATCTCCGAAAATTAGGGTAATAGGCGAGGTTAGGGTGATATAATCCACTACGGGAGGACATAGAGGGTTAAATAGGGTTATAAAGGGATGGATTTGGGTAAATATGGAGTATTTTTGGAGAGAACCTGTTTTGAATGTCACCAAGTGCTTTTTTCATTTTATTATTTGGTGTTTGTTCGTTTCTTACCTTTACTACTTTTTCTTCTTCTTCGTTCCGCTTTTCGCCTTTCCCTAACAAAATGTTTCATTCTACAATTCCTTTCAATTATCAATCCTTCCATAATCTATTTCAAAAACCTCTTCATCGTCAGTTTTCTTAATTATTCTGACTGGGAAATCCTCGGGTTCTCCCTTACCTTTATTGCCTTGTTCCATAGCAGCAAATATCTGGTCAAACTTTTCTCTGAAAGATTTGGCTGAATATGCTTGCGGAACAAACTCTTCTCCGATATGGCGGATATACCAGCTTAATACTTCTTTGATGTCCTTCTTCTTTACTCCATCATCAATCCGTAACTTCTTGAACTGGAGTATCCACTGTCTTTTATTTACTTTCCTGTATATCTTCTTTTTTACTTGGAGGGCTTTATGCAGTTTACTGGCAGATAACTTATCAAACTTACTTACTTTACTTCCCATACGAGACGAAGTCGAAGAACGCTCCGTCGTGGATTCATCCACGACAGTATTATCTTTATAAGCATTTTGAGTATTAGCCCTATAAGCATTTGTGTCGGGAAACCCCGAGTTGACTTTCCCCGAGTTGACTATTTTGGACTTATTAAAGTCAGGTCGGGTTTTCCCAGAGTTGGCTATTTTGGATTTGTTAGACTTTTTGACGGTTGCTCCGGCAATTGGTTTTAGAACTTTTGGCTCCCATTTAATAAGTGTAACCCCTCTTTTTGCTTTTTCTATTTGACTTTTTTCATCTTCTGTAAATACATAACCTTTATCCAATGCTTTTAACAGCAAGCCCCTCAGCAAACGTATTTCCTTATCCTGGTTCCTAACCTGAAACCCTATTATTACTTCCGTCACGTTTCTTAGTAGTGCATCTTGTATAACTTCATTATGATGATAGAAGTTGATTTTGATATATGTCTTGCCAGTTACGCCGTCTATAAGTCTTTCTATCCGTCCCATACCTTGCAGTATCTTCCGGTAGCGTGCTACTTTACCTCTATCCCATCCTAATCCATTTCTCTCTCCACCTTCCTCCACTACCCCCGAAACATACTCGTCAGTGGCGTGCGGTTGATTCGTTTTTTGCCAAGCTGCTGTATAACAATAAAACCAAAACAGTGCCTCGGTGTTGGTTCTGTCTTTTGCTGGCAAGTTTAGAAATTCATCACTGGTAGCTTTAGAGATAACTACGGGACGGATACCTTTGGTGAAGTGAAGTCTGCGTTTGTGTTCGGGTTTGCGTTTAGATTTATGTTTGTGCTTGAAGTGGGGGCTGTCTTTTAACTCTTCTCCTCTGGCTTTTGCCCGTCTTGTGATGTTCCGTGCCAGTGTCCGTTTTATCTTACGTTTGTGTTTGCGTTTCTTCTTCATTATTGTTTCCCTCAAACAATCCCTGCGTTAATAAAAGATAAAGGGCAGGCGGACAGGGTCTCCGCTCTTCGGCAATTCTGCCTATCCCTTTATCTGTTTTTTGCTTACTGCTGTTCATTTTGCTTTCTTTTACCCCGCCTTCCGCCTACAATGGATGCTGAATTTAATAAGTTTGTGTTTGGATATAGGCGGTGTATCGCCCAGTGCCAAACAAATGTCTGACAAAATAACCAGCTCATTACACTCAACAAATGAAAGTTCACCGACTCGACGGCAGCGATACGCTTTTGCGAAGGTTCATTTACGGCCCAGGCATAGATGAGCCGATTTGTATGATAGACGTTGCAGACAGCAATGCCGTATATTATTATCACTTTGATGGGCTGGGCAGTGTGGTGGTGCTTTCGGCATCGTTATCGCAGTTTTTCGCCTCAAGAAAACGCACAACACATTATTCACTAACAACTATCCACTATTCGCAATTGAAGGATTTTTCGGGTCCTGGCGGTAAGCCTGGTCTGTTCACATATTCGAATCGGCCAAACCCAGATTATCTTCTCGGTATCGGTAACAATAAGCAGCTTCCGCCGGAGTTCCTGCGGTATTTTCGCAGCGGTCAGAAACTTGCCGACCTTTTTCTCCGCCGGCAGACCTAAAGGCCAGAACTTATCGCCGGGCCGACGAAGACGAACAATCAACGGCAACTTCACTTTGTCCAAATCAAAGCACTCAACATATTTGCCTTTTTTTGCCTTGAGCTTCTTAATCGCTTTCTCTTCAGCGTCTTCTTCAGCGTCTTCTTCAGCGTCTTCTTCAGCGTCTTCTTCAGCGTCTTCTTCAGCGTCTAAAACTTTAGCTGTTATTAGATGCTCGCCAAACCTTGTTTGGCCCGGGACTTTCAGCTCTTTGCCTTCGTCGGTTTGCTCTTTGAGCGGTTCTTTTTTAAGGAGGTGGGCAAAAATCAATTTTCCGTATTCACGGCGGACTATGAAACTGCCCGGTAATTCGATTCCTTTACCGCTGACGCTCTGTTGTGCTAACTGCAATATCCTTTCGTAATGACCCTGCGCCAAATCTCTCTCGCCACTGCCGATAGCAGTCAAACTTCGTCGAATCAGCTCGACCTTTACCGGTTTCGGCTGGCCTGAAAACTCACTCAAATCCAGCGCAACCTTATCACCGCTGCAATCAGCCAACTGCCCCCAGATAGTCTCCGCGCTGCTGCAAATCAAATTATAAAATCGCTGAGCCGATTGGGACAAATCAAACAACTGCTCTACGATAGAATCTCTGCAATCCTGCTGTAGGGCCGGAATTAACTTGTGCCGAATATAGTTTCGCCTGTATGTGCAGTCTTCATTGGTGTGGTCTTTTCGCCATTTCAGATTTCGCTGCTGTAAATACTCGATAATCTCATCTCGGCTGGCGCACAATAACGGCCTTACAAACTTAACTTTACTATTGGTGAAACTTCGCACTGGCCAGATTCCGCCGAGACCGCGAAAGCCCGTCCCCCGGGCCAATCGCTGCAGAACTGTCTCGGCGTTGTCGTTTTTTTGGTGGGCGGCAGCTATGAAATTACAATTATCGGCTTCTGCAATATCCAGTAAAGTTTCAATGCGCAGTTTGCGGGCAGCCGTCTCAATCGACAGCTTGTTTTTACGTGCAAACTCGCGCACATCCAGACGTTTTGTTGCTATGGGCAGGTTTAAGGTGCGCGACTGAGCGATGACAAAATCCTCGTCGCCGTCACTTTCAGAACCTCTTAACTGATGATTTATATGGGCGCAGAGGCAATCGCCGCTTAAAACACCCTCGGACCTCAGCGCGCAGAACGTATATAAAAGGGCCATCGAGTCGGCCCCGCCTGAGACGGCCAGCAAGACCTTATCCGCCGGGCCGAGAAGCTCGTTGTTTCTGATAAAACCAGCTACCTTGTTTTCAAATTTGGTCAGCATTCTAAGTCCAACGACTGACTACCGTTAATAACCTTTAATTTTACAAAAAAATTCCTTAATAACCAGCAATTAAGGATGCTCCCTGAAAATTCCCCCACAATCCTTGGGACAGTTATCGCAGAATAATTTTCTGGACAAAAGACAGGTAATTTGGTATAATTATACGCTCATCTTAAGCGCTTATTTCTCTATCTTGCGGTCTGTAAAAAATGAGAAGGGCAACCTTTATTCTTGCGTTTTTATTGTTAACGGCCCCCTGTGAAGGGGGAATAATCACCGTTGATGACGATGCTCCGGGTCCAGCACAAAATGGTTCGAGTTGGACCCATGCGTACAAATATCTTCAAGATGCCTTAGCTGTTGCTCAATACGGCGATGAAGTACGTGTAGCGGAGGGAATCTACACGCCCGATAGTAACTCAGCCGAACCAAACGGTACCGATGATAGGGATGCTACTTTTCAGCTTATCAACGGTGTGGCTGTCTGCGGCGGCTACGCTGGTTTCGGCGAACCAGACCCCAATGCCCGGGATGTTGAACTGTATGAAACTACGCTGAGTGGTGACTTAGATGGCAACGATGTTGATGTGAACGACCTTCTTGACTTGCTCTACGAACCCAGCCGGGCTGAGAACAGTTACCACGTTGTTACCAGTAGCGGAACCGATGAAACTGCCGTGCTGGACGGCCTTACCATCACCGCCGGCAATGCAAATGACCCCTGTTTAAATGACCCGAGGTCTGATGGTGGCGGTATGTATAACGACTCCGGCAGCCCAACCCTGAATAACTGCACATTCAGCGAGAACTCAGCCAGATGGGATGGCGGCGGGGCGTACAACTGTATAGGCAACTCAACGTTTACTAACTGCACATTCAGCAGAAACTCGGCGGGCACGTCGGGCACCGGTCACGGTGGCGGCATGTACTGCACGGGCAGCCCAACAACGCTGAACAACTGCATTTTCGCCGGCAACTGGGCCGGTCAAGGTGGCGGAGCTGAAATCGGCGGAGGTGGTCCGACGATTGTTAACTGCACATTTAGCAACAACTCGGGCAATTTTGGCGGGGGGATGCAGACCAACAACGACAGCACGACGTTGACTGGTTGCACTTTCAGCGGGAATTCAGCATACAAAGGCGGTGCAGGCCGATACCTCTATAGTAGCTCGACTTTTAGCAAGTGCTTGTTTATCGGGAACCGGGCTGATAACTACGGCGGGGGGATAGTCAGTGGCAACTACAGCACTTTGACGTTTATCAACTGCACGCTTGCCGGGAATTCGGCGCCTGAGGGGAATGCCCTGGCCTGCGATTCTTACCAGCAGTCGCGTCCAAGTAATGTCGAGGTAACCAACTGTATTATATGGGATGGGGGCGATGAGGTTGTGGATAAGGATGGCTCGACAATAACGATTACTTACAGCAATGTGCAGGGTGGCTGGACGGGTGCTGGAAACATCGGCAATGACCCATGTTTTGCCGACCCGTGCAATGGCGACTATCATTTGCAATCTGCTGCAGGTCGGTGGGACCCAAACAGCGAAAGCTGGGTTATAGATGCCAATACAAGTCTCTGCATCGATGCGGGCAATCCCGGCTGTCCGGTAGGCAGTGAGCCGATGCCCAACGGTAACCGAATTAATATGGGCGATTATGGCGGCACGCCCACAGCCAGTAAATCACCTGCTGACTGGCGTAGTATCGCCGATTTGACTAACGACTGGGTGGTGGATTTTAATGACCTGGCGGTGTTCGTTGATTATTGGCTTGACGCCGGTGAGTGTGTGCCCAGCGACCTTAACCGCAGCGAGTTTGCCAATTTCGCCGACTATGCCATTTTTGCCGATAATTGGCGGGTGGAATAGCTATCGTCTTTTACAAAAGCTATCAGCATCTCGAAAAATCTGCCTGTAAACCCCAGAGGACACTTCTTATGATGGATTATTCTCTGTGGCCGTTGTAATAAAATTTCTTGCACTTATACCGGCCGTGAAACATAATAATACCTCAAACTGACCGACGGCCAGTTTGAGAGTGCAAAAATCAAAGTTAAAAATGCAAAATTGTGGAACCCCGACAGGGTCGGGATGCCTATTTTCACTGTTCGTTGTTAGTTGTTCATCATGGTTTTGTTTTGCATAATTATTTATCAGTTAATGGGTTGTATCGGTTCATGGCGATAAATCAGTTAGTTTGGGTAATTATAGCAGGTTAGAAACGGGGAGGTGCTATGATACGGAGTAAAACTATAGGCTGAATGCTAAATTTTGGGAGATTGAAAGATGAACGAAGACCAGGAAAGACAAAGTAATTTACTCGACACTACCGATTGCCTTGAGGCGGTTGGTGTATTCAGAGGGTGGAAAAACTTTTTATTTATCATCACGGTTTTATGCCTTCTTCTGCTGCAGGCGTCCTTCTGGCTTGTTGATACCGGCTGTGTTAAAGCCGGTGAGACCGAAAGTGCTTCAGTTGCTGTCGCGGCGGCGGCTGCGGAGAAGACGGTCGAGGCCGTGGAGCAGCCGGCCGGTGAAACGGACGAAATCCAGCAGGCCGCCAAGCAGGTGGCGGCCGGGCCGAACCAGCCGACCAAAGCGGCCCCACAGGAACCGCAGCAGCCGGAACCGCAACAGGCCGTGGCACGCTTTGGCATAAGATTTGAGAATTTGAGCTGGCTTATTCGATTTTTAAATTTTGTGCTTATACTAACGGCGGCACTTTACTGTCTGACAATGCTGTTTAGCTTGAAGGTGTCACTGCTGGGGCGGCTCGGCGGAATAAACCATATTGCCAGGGCGTTTTTCCTGTCGCTGGCCTTTCTTGTTCTGCTTTTGCCGTGGCAGAAGTTCTTTGGCGGCGTAGTTGCCGGTGCGATGTACAGCCCCGCTGATTTATCCAGTTCCTCTGGTGTTGCGGGGGCAAGGGGGATATTCGAGGCAATCCTTTACTATCTGCGATTCACCGGCTACTGGGTTCTGGTGATGCTGTTTCTTATCTTCTCGCAGATTCGCAGCGGGCGTTGGGCGAGGGCCATTCTGCGCCGGCTGGAGGTAATATAGGAAAGTAACTCAAACTGACCGTTTCTTCGAAACGGGCCAGTTTGAGCGTCGTTCGTCGCTCGTATTTCGTATCTCGTGCGTTGAAGCCGACTGCGTCGGCAATTGATTGAACTTCTTATATGATAAGCAATTAAACAAGTTGTGTATATTAAATCGGTCAGTTTGAGTATATTTATTTCTTAACAAGCACGGGACTAATGCTTGAAGTGTCGTTTGCCTGTGAACACCATAGCAATGTTGTATTTATCTGCTGCGGCGATTACTTCATCGTCCTTTTGCGAGCCGCCCGGTTGAACTATACAGGCGACACCTGCCTTGGCGGCGTTTTCAACGTTGTCCGGGAACGGGAAGAAGGCGTCCGAGGCCATCGCGGTTCCTTTTGCTTCGTCGCCGGCGCGTTTAAATGCAATCAGCCCCGATTCCACACGGTTCATCTGCCCTGCCCCAACACCTAAAACCTTTCTGTTTTTCACCAGGGCGATTGTGTTACTTTTGGTGTGCTTGGCGACGAGCCAGGCGAGCTTCAAATCCTCAAGCTGCCCGGCGGTCGGCCTGGTCTTTGTGGGGTACGTCAGTGCAGCCGGCTCCCAGCCGACCAAATCCCGGCCCTGTAAAAGCAATCCGCCGACGACACAGCGAACGTCGAATTCTCCGCTGTCAATTTTTGCCCTGTCAATCATCCCTGTCTGCATCAGTCGAACCCTGCTGCCCCAGCCCTTTAGTGTTCGGATTATCTCGACCGCATCCGGTGTGAATTCCGGAGCGATAATCACCTCTGCGAAGAAGCCGCTGGCCCCTCTTGCCTTGCCGAATCGGCTGTACGATTCCATAATCGTCTGCGCCAGTTCGACGTTCACCTTCCTGTTCAAGGCGATAATGCTGCCGAAGGCGCTTACGACATCACCTTCGTAGGCCTTGCGGTATGCCTCACAGATATTTTCATCGACCGCACAGCCGCAGGGATTAAGATGCTTAACAACGACCGCCGCCGGCTCGTCAAACTCCTTAACCAGCTCGAATGCAGCGTTGGTATCGAGGAGATTATTAAAGCTAAGCTCCTTGCCGCCGGCCAGTAAGCCGGCGCTACTTACCGAGGTCTCGCCGCTTGGTGCCAGCTTATAGAACGCGGCGGTTTGATGGGGATTTTCGCCGTAGCGAAGTGTCGCCTCCTTCATAACTGCGATAGAGACCTTCTCCGGATATTCTACATTTGCTTTGCCGTTAAGATACTTTGCGATGGCAGCGTCATAAGAAGCCGTCAGACCAAACACCACCCGTGCGAATTCGTTTCGAAGCTGTTCGCCGACTGCTCCGTCGTTTTTCTCCATTTCTTCGATAACACGTTCATATTGCTCCGGCTGGGTGACAACCGTGACAAACTTATGATTTTTCGCAGCCGAGCGAAGCATACTCGGCCCGCCTATATCGATATTCTCAATCGCCTCTTTCAGCGTACAATCCGGTTTGGCGATGGTTGCCTCAAACGGATAAAGATTAACACAGACCAAGTCAATCGGCTCGATATTGTGCTGCTTCATTGCGGCGGTGTGTTCGGGCTTGTCCCGAAGTCCCAAGAGTCCGCCGTGAATCCTCGGGTGAAGTGTTTTGACCCTGCCGTCCATCATCTCCGGAAAGCCGGTAACCGACTCAATGCCAACGACGCTAATTCCCGCCTCGGTGAGCATCTTTGCCGTGCCGCCGGTGCTGATTATCTTAACGTCCATTGCACTGAGCTTCTTTGCAAACTCAACAATACCCTTTTTCTCTGAAACACTTATCAACGCTGTCCTGATTTTTACCCCGTTAGAAGTCTTGCCTTTTTGCATCATATTTTCACCTCGTTTTGTCACCCCGTTATATAACTTCTAACGGGGTTTACATTCATCTGAATCCTTTCCTGTACTGGCTCAAAAAAAACTGAAAATTAACTTCTACGGCGAATCGACATAATCGGCCAAGTCGATATTATGTTCGCTCTCAAACTCGGCCATCTCTTCAATGCGTTCGATGTCGTTTTCTATTCGGCTGGCCAATTTAAAGATATAGGGCTTGCCTTCGAGGCGATTCCGCAGGTCGTCGAGCATCGGCTCCCACATTCCGTCGTACAGTTGCGCCTTTAGAACTACCAGCATACGCTGCTCTTCGCTCAGGGTGTTGACAAAGCCCCTGACCTGCTTGCCGGCGGTTTTGGCCTTATCGGTCTTTTTGCCTGGTTCAGCCATTTAACTGCAACCTTACTTGCCGGAGAATCTTAATATCTCCGCCGAAAAATTGCAACATTTTTTCCGAAACCACTTAGCAACCTCATCATAGTTCAATTGACACAAGAATCTTCCTGCAGGTGCAGTGATTGCCTAAGTGACACAAGGCGAGCGCTGCGGCGGTAAATTTTATTGGGAAAGAGAGGCCGCTTATCTGGCCGTATCCGATTGTTATGTGAGGCCGAAAGTTTGCAAAACTTGATTTTTCCCGATAGTTCTTAATCCACAGTAAGGTTGACTCCGCAACTTCCGGCCAATCATATACCATATCGCCGGTCACGTTACTGCTTAAGTATCCCGCCAGTTTCTTCATAATCTCTTCGTGGAGCGATTGAAGTTTCTCGGTTTTTTCCAGCTCAAGAACCGACACCTTTTCGCCGCCGGCATTTGTGCTGGTTATGATGCCAATAACCTTCAATTTCCCCAATGCGTTTTCTTCTGCGATTTTCTCCAAAATTTTTTCGATGCCAGCCACGTCCCTTTCATCAATACAACCCATAGCCAAAGAGATGTGCGGCAGGCAATTTTCTTTATTCAGAACTATTTTTTTACCAAATTTTTCTACCAGCTCAGCGTTTGCTTGAATTGCCTTATCCATCATTGCCTCTCCCGGCAACAATACAATATCGACCGCTTTGTTTGTCATTTTTGTCAGATTCCCTTTTTTACAATATTTGGTATTTGGTATTCCCTCCCTGCTATATGGAAGACCAACGCAATACTCATCAGGCACAACACAAACAATCATCCTGACCGAAGTCTGGTCCTCTCCGCCAGCTCCTTTAGCGCCTCACACTGAATACGCTTGTCATAGAGACTGCCCTGGTTAATCGCGTACGCCTTAAGCGATTTGCTGTCTGCCGCTTTTAGCTCTCCCCTGCGAACCAGCTCGTTAAAGCTGAGCTTCTGCAGCATCACGTCATTTTTATCATCACCTTGCGTTCTCTCAACGATGCTCACAAGGAAATCGCTTTCCAGCATCTCCATTCCGCCGGCCAAATCTTTCGGGTTTTCCCTGCCGGCTGTGTTGCGGCTGCCGAAATCAAACGTTGGTTCTTCGACGGCCGCCTTACGTTGCGCTACTTTTAAGAAAATATCAGCGCATTTAGCTTTCAACTCGAAAAGCGCCTTTGCTGCCCGGCGGACTCGACTGGCTGCGGGCCTGCGGGCTGCGGTATAATACTGCTGTCGGTCTTTAACCCTCTTTGTTCTTGTTTTGATAAGCCCGCCCACCCACACCAAGCTTGCCAGCACCACCAGCACCAGCATTTGTATCCAGAATGTATTATCCTCATCGTTATTGCTGGCAAACAGGATTATTTGTCCTAAAAAACAGTTCATAGTTCTTTTTTGGAAGGCCGATTTGGCTGTTTCCGAGGTGCCGCTGTAGTTGAATTGGCTGCAGCAAGGCTGCGAACATACGGGAAGCAGTTTAAGAATCCGGCACGATAGCGGCACCGCCGGCCCGGCTTATTCAGCCGTTATCTTAACCCTTGTGCGTGGTCCTTTTTGTCAGCTCCTTCATCGCCTCGCACTGGATATCCTTGCCGTAGAGATTGCCCTGATTGACGGCGTACACCGTAAGAGCGGTGCTGTCAATCTGGTTCTGCTTTGCTCTACGAAGCAGCTCATTAAAGCCGAGCTTTCGCATCGTCACGTCGTTTTTATCATCGCTTCTGGCATCCTCAACGACTCCCAGCAGGAAATCCATTTCCAGCATTTCCATCCCGCCGGCCAAATCTTTTTCTTTGCCCGGTTTCGCTTCTGCGGCGGCGTTATTCGCTGATGACCGCATCTCGACGACCTTATTCGGCCCCGTCCTTTTCAGCTCTGCCTTCTTCTCACCTACGCTCCAGGCCATTTTTGAACCTCCTATTCCAGTTTAAAGACTTGTTTACCTCTTTCTGAGTTATTCCATCAGTTGTCCGTGCACATCACCGGCCAAACTGCTTGAGACCAGTGTGATTATATACGCAGTTTAGCTGTCAACCAAGCAAAACCGGCGTAAAATTTTCCTTTTCCTTATTCTCTAAAGACACCGTTCGCCGTATGCTATTTGGCGTATTTTTTGCTGCAAAGCGGCTGTTCGTTTTTAGGGCCGGTTTTAGAGGTTAGGCCGATAAATCTACTCGCTTTGGGGGTTATCCTGTTTTTTACTATGATTTATCTAACAACCTTAAAAAACGGCGTTTTCAACGGCAAAAAGGCGGTTCATAGGGGTTGTGAAAGGGTTTTTACTCATATATTGCCGGCAGGTCCGGATATCCTTGAGGATTCAGGCGTTTTACAGCCCGAAATACAGGCCGAGAATTTTCGACCTTTCGTTCCAAAAAGGCATTTCTACTTAAATCACCAATTCAATATACCGATGTTTTTATCAACCAAAGAAAAACGAATACCGTCTGTCCAATGACCGATGGGCAGAATCAGGACTCAAAGGGCGCAAGCCACCTATGGCGAAGAAAATCGTAGAGTTACACGGCGGTAAAATCTGGATACAATCAGAACCGGGGAGGGGAAGCACGTTCTTCTTTACACTGCCGAGGTAAGAAGAGAGGATTGAAGATGCAAAACTTGAGACCAATACTGCTTGTTGAAGATGACCAAGTAGATGTGATGAGGGTCGAGCGGGCAGTTAAGGGCCTGAAGATTGCAAATCCGTTGGTGCATTCAACTAACGGGGAGGAGGCCATGGAGTATTTAAGAAACGAGGCCAATGAAAGGCCGTGTGTTATTCTTCTGGATTTGAATATGCCGAAGATGAGCGGCCCCGAGTTTCTGGATGTTGTAAAGGGCGATGAGGCGTTAAAGGAGCTTGCCGTTATAGTTTTCACCCCACCCGAGATAGAAAATGGCGCGGACGAAATCTTTAACCTCGGTGCTGCCGGTTATGTAGGTAAGTTTGTCAGCCACAAAGAGTTTGTGGAGGCACTGAAGATAATTATTCCGTACTGTAGCTTGAGTGAATTGCCGGTTGAGAAATGATATTCAATAAGTTTGAGTTTCCCCTTTCTTTTTTATAGCCATATCTATTCTGCGGCGAGTCTTAATACTAATTGCTCTATCGCCACCTGCGGTTTTGTTTGGCCGGTCTTTATCGCATAATCGATTTTAGCCAATCGCTGTAAATTCCTGCTGAGCTGTTCCAGCGTCATTTTACGCAGTTGCAGAAAAAGCGAGTCCTTGTTGTGCCATATTCGCAGGCGTTTTGCCACTTCGGCTTCACGAACGCCCTTTTTAAGCAATGCCTTTGCCTTTAACATCCTGCGAAAGTGAAAGGCGAAAGCGCCGACGGTAGTGTATTCGGCGGATTTGTCCTCTGCAAACATAGTTCTTAAACGCCGAACGGCCTGGGCGGTATCGCCGGCGAGCGTGGCGTCAATCGCAGCGAAGGCATTGAATAGTCGATTATGGCCAATTAGCGCCTCTATGTGCTGAAGCGTTATGGTCTTTTCGGTATGTGCAAATAGTGCCAGCTTGTCGATTTCACCATACAGTCGTATCAGGTCATCGCCGCTTAATTCGATTAAAAGTTCGGCTGCATCGGTGGTTAGGGCTTTACTGTGCGCATCATCAGCATACCTGATAAGACGGGACGGCAGTTGCCAAGGCCTGGGTTGTGCCACACTAATCAGCTTGCCGACTCGGGGTAATTTTTTAGCCAGCTTCGTCTGGCTGAGCCAGGTGCTTACGGTCAATATAAGGATGCCGGTAGGGCAGGGGTTATCAAAATACTTTTCAAGCAAAGTGCGATTCTCAGAGACGAATTCGTCGGCGTCTTTTACAATAACAACCCTTCTTTCGGTCAGAAACGGGGCGGTTCGCAGTTCGTCTAATACCTCGCATGCTAAGACTTCGGCAGCATCGGCATTAAAAAGTCCGGTCGCCCTTTGTTGCGGCTCCAACAGCCGCTCAAGAAGCTTTTCGCACTCGGCGTTTAACAGGGATGGTTCTTTGCCGGCAATTACGAAAATCAGCTTGTCTTTTTTCTCTGACTTCAGGGCACCTTCTACCATTTTTGCTTTCCGCCGCAGCTATGTGAGGTACTATCTTGATTTGCGTTTCTTTTTGGTGGTCTTTTTTTCCGCTTTATGCCTGGGTTTAGGTTTCATCTTTGGTTCTGGCTTTTGTTTTGGTTTAGATTGCGGCTTTGGCTGCAGCTTCGACTTTGGTTCAGATTTTGACGTGGCATCCTGCTTGACAGCGGGTTTTTCCTTTGTATTATTTGCATTCTCGTAGGCTATTTTTTCGGCGGCGACAAGTTTATCGCCGGGCTTTAGCTTGATTAAGCGTACACCCTGCGTATTTCTGCCGATTGAGCGGATTTGCTCCAGTCCTGTGCGAATGATTATACCGTGGGCGGTTATCATCATCAGGTCGTCCTTGTTCTGAACGGTTTTAAGGGTTACAACCTTTCCGTTTCGCTCGCTGGTCTTTATGTTTTTCAGTCCTATCCCGCCACGGCTTTGCGGCCGGTAGTTGTCAAGCATCGTCCGTTTGCCGTAACCCTTTTCACAGACCGTAAGCAGGGACGCTTTTTCCTCTGCAATCACCATATCAACGACGGAATCTCCTAGGCGCAGTTTAATACCTATCACGCCTCGCGAGACCCGTCCCATTGAGCGAACTTGTTTCTCGTCGAAGCGTATCGTCATACCGTCCCGTGTGCCGAGCACGATGTGGTTGCTGCCTGTTGTCAGCGCAACATCAATCACATCGTCGTTAGGGTCGAGCTTTATCGCAATTACGCCTGTTGCTCTCGGATTGCTGTAAGCGGACAACCTGGTCTTTTTTACCAGCCCGTTTTTTGTAGCCATAACGAGTTGTCGCTGGCCTGTTTCTCCATCGGTTTCATCGTCAAAAGTACTCACGTTTATTATGGAGGGAATTTTCTGGTCGCCCAGCTTCAGGAGGTTCGCAATACTTCTGCCTTTGCTCTGTCTTGACATACTCGGGACATCATAGACCTTCAGCCAGTAGCATTTTCCACGGTTGGTGAAGATAAGCAGATAATCGTGTGTGGAGGCGGTGAAGAGATGCTCTAAGAAGTCGCCTTCTTTGGTATCCGAGCCGATAATGCCCGTGCCGCCTCTGGCCTGTCTTCGGTATGTATCCATCGGCATCCTCTTAACATAGCCGCTGTGGCTTACCGTTACAATCACCTCTTCTTCGGCAATAAGGTCCTCGATTTCGAACTGTTCAATCTTTGCGGCGATTTTTGTCCGTCTTTTATCACCGTATTTTTCCTTTATTTCGTGGATATCTTCACGAATGACATCCAGCAGAACCTGCTCATTAGCCAGTATTGCTTCGTAGCCCTCTATCTGTTCGATAAGGCCGCTGTATTCCTTTGCGAGTTTTTCTATCTCCAGTCCCGTTAGTCTTTGCAGCTGCATTGTTAATATAGCGTCGGCCTGCGGGCCCGTCAGGAAGTGTTTGGACTTGGTTTTTGCCTTAATGAATGCCTTCGGCAGGATTTTTTTCAGTGTAGCAGACTCGGCTAACCGCAACGGCTTTTTCAGCAGGTTCAGCTTTGCAGTCGGTGTGTCGGGCGATTTTTTTATCAGTTCGATGATTTCATCAATGTCACTGACAGCCAGGATAAGCCCTTCGAGGATATGCGCCCTGTTTCTGCATCTTTTTAAGAGGAATTTGCTTCGCCTTCGAACGACAGTCTTTCGATGGTCGATAAAGCAATTGAGCATCTGCTTGATGTTGAGGGTTTCCGGCCTGTTATTAACCAGAGCGATGTTTGCGATAGCAAAGGTGCTCTGCAGCGGGGTGTAACGGTACAGCTTGTTCAGTGCAACTGCGCTGTCGGCGTCTTTTTTTAGCTCCACCACGATTCGCAGGCCGTGCCGGTCGGATTCGTCCCTGACATCGGCGATTTCCGCGATATTGCCATTCTGGACGCATTCGGCAGTTTTAGAGACAATGGTGGTCTTAACGACAGTGTAGGGTATCTCGGTTATTATGATTCTTACTTTGCCCTTTTTTGTCGTTTCGATATCTGCTGTGCCCCGGACGGTCAAATGTCCCCTGCCGGTTGTGTAGGCATCTACAATTCCCTTTTTACCGCAGATATTGGCGCCTGTCGGGAAATCCGGCCCCGGCAGGTGTTTGAGGATGTCCTTGAAACCGCAATCCGGGTCATCAATAACCAGCAGCAATGCGTCGCAGACCTCGCTGATGTTATGCGGTGCAAGATTGGTGGCCATGCCGACGGCGATGCCGGTAGAGCCGTTGACCAGCAGATTCGGGAATTTGGAAGGCAGAACGGTCGGCTCGGTGCGGGTCTCGTCGTAGTTCGGCACAAAATCGACGCTGTCCAGCTTGATATCTTCGAGCATTTCCATAGCCGGTGCGGCTATTCTGGCCTCCGTATATCTCATAGCAGCCGGTGGGTCGGCATCGATACTGCCGAAGTTGCCCTGCGGGTCAATCAGGGGATAGCGCATATTCCATTTCTGGCCCATCCGTACTAATGTCCCATAGGTCGCCTGGTCGCCGTGTGGATGGTAGTTACCGCCGGTATCGCCGACAATTTTTGCGCACTTGCGATGCTTACTTCGCGGGCCGAGGTTCAAATCGTTCATCGCAACCAGTATCCGTCGTTGTGAGGGCTTCAGCCCGTCACGGGCGTCCGGCAGGGCACGCGAAACTATTACGCTCATCGCATAGTTAAGATACGATGTCTTCAGCTCATCGAGGATGGGCATATCCTCAAACTGCTCCTGGGTTTTTGGAGTTTCCTTCATAGTTTTTTTCTATCCTTAAGATTAAAACTCAGCAGCAAATAGACTATCTGCAATCAGCCGAAAAGTCAAGGATGGCAATGGCGACTTTTGTAACAAAAACGCTTGAAATTTCTCCTCGAAAAAGGCATATTTGCGAGCGGAACTTTTAGCACCCGTAGGTTTGCTTCGGCAAAACTGCGGGGGCAATGACCCTTTTTATTGCCGATGAGGTGGATATGAAAATCGTTGTGGCGATGGATTCCTTTAAGGACTCGTTGACTGCTGTCGAGGCCTGTGAGATTGTCGCAGAGGCCATTGGCTCGGCGGTACCCGCCGCCGAGGTTGTCATCAAGCCCATGGCCGACGGCGGCGAAGGCACGGCTGAAGCAATGCTCGCCGCCGGTAATGGAAAGTGGGTCAAAAAGACCGTTACAGGGCCGTTGCCGGATATGCAGGTTGACGCAGGATTTGTATGGTTCAAGGGCCGCAAGGAAGCCGTTGTGGAAATGGCAAAAGCAAGCGGCCTGCAATTGCTGCCGGCAGAACTGCGAAATCCTGTGAAAACAACCACCTATGGAACGGGCCAGCTAATAGCTGCTACAGTGGATTATGGCGCAAAACGAGTATTTCTCGCCATCGGAGGAAGCGCAACCGTTGACTGCGGTACAGGTGCGGCGGCGGCTTTGGGGTGGAGATTCCTTGATGAAAACGGGCGGGAAATCGTCCCCTGTGGCGGCGAATTGCTGCGGATTAGTAAGATAATTCCGCCACCCGAACCAGCCCGCATAGCGGTTGAGGTACTTTGTGATGTGGATAATCCGCTCTGCGGAGAGCACGGGGCGGCGAGGGTGTATGCTCCGCAGAAAGGCGCCACCGAAGAGATGGTCGAGCAGCTTGAGGCAGGGCTGGAGCATATTGCTGGACTGGTCAAGGAACAATTGGGATGCGATATAAGGAATGTACCCGGCACAGGAGCGGCCGGCGGGCTTTCAGCAGGGGCGATGGCCTTTATGGGTGGCCGGCTTGTATCAGGAATCGAAGCCGTAATGTCGCGGAGCCGACTGGCTGAGGCACTGGCCGGGGCGGACTGGGTAATCACCGGAGAGGGCAAATTCGACAGCCAATCGTTACGGGGGAAGGTTGTCTCCGGAGTTGTACGGTTGGCAAACAATACTGGCACAAAGGTCGCCGTGCTGGCAGGGCAGGTCCTTTTGGGACCTTCCCAGTATCGCAAGTTCGGTGTTACCGATGCAATCGGGTGTATGAATAATAAAATGACGCTACAGTATGCGATGGAAAACAGCGAAGAGCTTCTTGCAAAAGCCGCAAAGAACTTCGCAACGAAGCACCTGACGACTAAAGACGGTTACTAATCACCAACCTTTGTTCGAGCCACCGTAGATAAAGCGCATCCGGCCGATATTAGGTATGACGGCAAAGCGGGACCTGGCAAATGGTTTGAAACCACTCGGCCAATAGACAAATAGCGCCTTGCCTACGAGATACTCACGTGGGACGATGCCCCGATGGTAGAGCCGGCCGTTATTTCCCTTGCCCTGTTCGCTCCACCATCTGCCGTCCTCACTGTTGGGGCTATTATCGCCTAATACGAAAAACTCGTTTTTAGCGAGTGTAAGCGGATTGGTCTGTGTCGCCCTGCCGGATTCGGGGCCATTGGCAAATTTGGCCGTCGTATAATGGGTATCCCTGAAAATCACTATGTGCGACAGTGTAAGTTTGCCGGAGCCGAAGATTTTTACCTCGGGCTCGATGTCCGGTTTTATCTGCCCCGCGTCGTTTGGCCCGCCACCTAAATCGTGGGTTAAATTTTCAGGGCCGAATTTAAAAATCAGTTGATGGTCAACATTGGCAAGCTCAACGAGGGTCGGTTCGTTTACAGCCGGCGGTTCAATTGGTTTACGTGCTAATTCTACGGTGTTATCTTTTGTGGTTTTTGTAATTACCATTTCGCCGGCCAAATCAACGCTGGCCTTGTAATTGGTTTGATACTTGCTCAGTTCTATGCCGATACCGCCCTGTGATTTGCTTGAACGAGCATAGAAGCGCACCTTCAGATCGCTGCAGTACGGTCTTTGGTCGTACCTGTTAATATCATTATAGGCGTAGGTGGTTCTAAAGTCATTGCCGATTGAGCTGTCATAAATAAGCGTATTAGTTTGGTCGGCGGGGCTGTCCAGCCGGAATTGTGTTGGGCTGGCTTCGTTGAGTTCCCATTTTGAATCATTGATATTTTCGAACGGCTGCTGCCAGGCGTGCCCATTAAAAGAAGGTTCTCGCGGCCTGACGGGCTGGTAGTCGTTGTCGTATATCGGCATCCACAGCTCGTTCTGCACATTAGGTGGTTTTCGGCTGATTTGGCCATTGATATAAACGTCACCATCGATTATTTCTACAGTTTCTCCCGGCCGTCCGATGAGTCGTTTAATGTAGTTTATCGTCGGGTCCAGTGGATTTTTGAATACTATTACGTCCCATCGCTTGGGGTCGAGAAACTGATAAAGGCACTTTAAGACAAGTATCCTATCGCCCTTTGCTATTGCCCCTCCGGCCGGCTGGTAATGGCCGCAGCTTGGGCATCGGGCCGTATATGATTTGAGATTGCCGCGCTGGGTATTGTCCCCTGACAGACGTGAGTCTCTCTGGTCAACGCCGTAGTCGTATCTATATCCGCATTGAGAACAGCGGAGGCGAAGATGGTCGCCTTTGAGGGTATCAGCCATACTGCCGGTAGGGATGCGGAACGCCTCCATTACGAACGCCCGGAAGACAAAGGCGAGTATAAAGGCCGTTATCAACCATTCGAGGGTGTTTGCAATTTCAGCTACTCTATCTTTTCGATTGCCCTTATTGGAGCCGGTTTTTTTGCTGTTACTCATAGCCGTATATGCAAGAGATTCTGTTTTATTAGCTGTCGTTAAATCGGTCGAGCCGACAAAAATACCAATTATGCTGATAAGTCTTCATCCCGTCAATAGACTATTTTGTCCTGAAAGGGATAACAGGGCAAATAGCACCCCATTAGGGACATTTTTTCTCTTGTCGGATAATCCAGGCCCAGCCAGTTTAACATCAACGGCGGTAATCTGACAAGCTCCAAACTCATCTTCCGGTGAACTTTTTTGATTATCTGTCATCTTGTCCATCTAAAGGGGGACACAATATTCCCCGGCCATCTCAATATTTGTTAAAAAAAACCTTGACACTGTAAGATACCATTCATAAATTATACACCAAACAGTTACAATGGGGAAATGAGTGGCAAATTACAATCGAATACCATTCGATGAAAGGAAGCATAAGATGGCAAAGAAAAAAAGAACTACAAAAAAGAAAAAAGCTGCGAAGAAGAAAAGAGTTGTGAAAGGTCTGTGGACAACGAGGGATGTCAACCTGCTTAGAAAGCTTTTCCCGACAACTCCTACCTCTAAAATTGCTGCTCGGCTCGGGCGTCCCACCGACGCAGTGAAAAAGAAGGCGTCAAGATTGAAGCTTCGCAAATCAAAGAGGTATCTGAGGTCCATCGGCAGGGCGTAAAGGGTTTGTGCGCAATTTTGCAATAAATCGCAAGATGGGGACCTTCCCAAACGCTGTCTTGCGTTTTGGGGACAGTAGCCGGGCTGTTTAGATAAGTAGATAGTGTTGATTGCCATCTGCTTCACGTTGTGGGATTGATGTGCAGTTTTACCAAATGGCCGCCCTTGCACCAATTCTGATATAAAGGCCGATACTGCCGCAAAGTCCTTGACATTTGCCTTCGATACCGTTATTTTTGGGCAAGATTTTCACAATGTTATTTCCTTGTCTCGGTATCAGGAGGTTAAGTTGAGAGTTCTTTCAGGGATACAGCCGTCAGGCCGACTTCATATAGGCAATTTCTTCGGCGCAACACGCCAGCACCTGCAGTTCCAGGGCGAGCACGATTGCTTTTATTTCATCGCCGACTATCACGCCCTGACCTCCAACCCCTCACCGACTGACGTTGCCCGGCATAGCCTCGATGTCGCAATGGACTATATTGCGCTGGGCCTTGATACCGAAAAAACCGTCTTCTGGCGGCAGTCCGATGTGCCGGAGGTTACCGAATTTGCGTGGCTTCTTTCCTGTATAACGCCGATGGGGCTTTTGCAGCGGTGCACAAGCTACAAGGACAAGGTCGCCCAGGGTATCAGCCCAAATCACGGCCTGTTTGCATATCCGGTGCTTCAGGCGGCGGACATCCTGATTTACAAAAGCAACATTGTCCCCGTAGGCGCCGACCAAAAGCAGCATATCGAGGTTACTCGCGATATCGCCATCCGGTTCAACAACGCCTACGGTGAGATACTCACCGTTCCGGCCGAGCATATCATTGAGTCCGTAGCGGTCGTGCCGGGCACCGACGGGCGAAAGATGAGCAAAAGCTACGGAAATACCATCGAGATATTCGAACCGAAAGAAGATATCAGAAAAAAAATTATGCGTATTGTTACCGACTCGACACCAGTGGAACAGCCCAAGGACCCCGACAGTTGTAATGTTTTTGCTCTTTTAAGACTGGTCGCCTCGCCGGAGGAGTTAGCCGAGTGGGAAAACAGGTACCGAAACGGCGGTATGGGCTACAGCGAGGCCAAGAAACGGCTTGCTGAATTGATGATAGACTATTTCGAGCCGTTTCGACAAAAAAGAGCCGAGCTCGAAAATAATATCGACTATGTCAGAGAAGTGCTCGCCAACGGCGCAGCCAGAGCCAAAGTAGTTGCCTGCCAAACGTTAAATGAGGCCAAAAGGGCAGTGGGATTGGGAGCATAACTATGGCTGATAAGCTTGTTACAATCGCGCGCTTCTCTGATTCCACCCAGGCATACCTGATAAAACAACTGTTAGCGGATTTTGGAATAGAATCATTTATCGCCGGTGAAAACTTTGCAAACCTTTGGCCGATGTTTAAATGGGCAAGTGTACGGCTTCAGGTTCTTAAAGGCGAGGTCGAAAAAGCCCTGGAAATCATAGAATCCAGCAGGAAGGAAAGCGGGGAAATTTAGGTGGCTGATTATCGCGTAAATCTTGACATCTTCGCCGGTCCGCTGGATTTGCTTTTGTATCTGGTGCGCAAGGAAGAGGTGGACATCTACGATATTCCCATCGCCAAAATAACCGACCAGTACATCGGCTACATCGAGATGCTAAAGCAGCTTGACATCGATTTGGCGGGCGATTTTTTAGTAATGGCCGCAACGCTAATGCAGATAAAATCGGCGATGCTGCTGCCAAAAGTAGAACCAGACCAGTTTCAGGGCGATGACCTTGCAGACCCCCGCTCAGAGCTTATCCGTCAGCTGCTGGAGTACAAGAAGTTCAAAGATGCCGCCAATCTGCTCAATGCCGCAGCCGATGAACAAAAGGAGCGTTTTCCCCGACCCGGCACTATCATCGAGCGACTAATGCCCGACGCCGAGCCGGCGATTGATATCGAACAGGTCAGTGTCTGGGACCTGCTCGAGGCGTTTGACTCAATTGTAAAAGCGACCGGTGCCAATCTTGACATAAGTCACATTAAAGACGATACGCCCATCGATTTGTACCAGATAGAAATTTTACACCATCTGCAGACCGAAGGGCCGATGATTTTCGAACGTATCTTCGAATCTAAGACCAGCCGTATTGTAATGGTTGGGCTGTTTTTGGCGCTTCTTGAGTTGATTCGGGATAAACTGATTTGGGTCGAGCAGCCGAAATCATCGACCCAGCTTTACTTACGAGCATTAACTGACGAACCCGCCGAGCAGGCAGTTCAGAAGGCCATTCTTGCTGCCTCGGCCGAGATGAACAATCAGCGGTCTTCGCAAGTGCAGAAGCAGAGAGAGCCGTCCATTCCTATTGCCGAGCTGTCCCCAAAAAGAAAAACGGCTGCTGCGCCTGATAAATATAAAAAAGAGCAGATAGAACCCACACAGGGTCATAAAGAACAAACAGCAAATTAATATTTGACACACTTTAGCTTCTACCATAGAATAAGCGGTACTTGTTGGGGAAGAGTTTAGAAAGGATTGAGTGATGGCTGGTAATGTAACTGAGCTAAGTGATGCTGCTTTTGATGAGGTTGTTCATAACTCTGATGTGCCGGTGCTGGTTGACTTCTGGGCGCCGTGGTGCGGCCCTTGTATAATGATTGCCCCTATTTTAGAAGAAATTGCGGGCGAATATACAGATAAGGCCAAAATCTGCAAACTCAATACCGATGAGGCGCGCGACAGTGCTATGGAATTTGGCATAAGTTCAATACCAACTATTATTTTATTCAAAGACGGCCAGGTGCAGAAGAAGTGGGTCGGTCTAACAAGCAAAAAAGACGTTACCGCCGCAATTGACGAACTGCTCTGAAAGAAACAACTGAACTTCATACTTAACCCCAGGTAAAACCGGACGGTGTAATGAGGGTATCTGTAAATTTAGTATCTGGATGTATCCGAAAGTGGGAAAGCATTTGTATATTTAATACTCCGCCACAATTCTACGGGCGTAGGCCCGTAGAAATTTACTCATTATCAAAGGAAATAGAGGTGTAAAAATGGAAGCAGGGAAACCAATCAAAATAAGTGACGAAAATTTCGAGGAGGAAGCGTTAAAATCAGAAATTCCAGTATTAGTGGATTTTTGGGCTACATGGTGTGGACCCTGTCAGATGGCTGGCCCTGTGCTTGAGAAGATAGCTCAAGAATATGCTGGAAGATTAAAGGTGTGCAAGCTAAATGTTGACGAGGGGCGCCAGACGGCTACTAAATACGGGATTATGAGCATACCCACATTAAATATTTATAAAAATGGTGAGGTAGTAGACCGGATTATTGGAGTTACACCGGGTTACGAGGCCGACATTAAGGGGAAAATAGAACCGCATTTGGAATAAAGCGGGGGCTGATTTTGAAATGACCAACGCTACGCATGATGTTATTATTGTCGGGGGAGGTGCTGCCGGTCTAACTGCAGGGATTTATGCATCGAGAGAAGGGCTTGACACTCTTTTATTAGAAAAATGGTTATGCGGGGGTTTGGCCGCTGAGACTACATCGGTGGAGAATTACCCTGGTTTTCCAGAGGGTGTACACGGCAGAAACTTAATGGAAAAATTTAAACAACAGGCTCAGAGGTTCGGAACACAGATTGTCGAATACAGTGGGGTGGCCAAAGCAGAGCCGCTCGAAAAGAAAGTAAAAATTAAAACAGATAATCAAGAATATGACGCTCGTTGTTTAATAATCGCTTCAGGTGGTACCCCTAAAAAAGTAAATGTACCCGGTGAAGATGACTTTTATGGTAAAGGCGTTTCTTATTGTGCGACATGCGATGGCCCCCTCTATAAAGGTAAGGATGTTGCTGTCATAGGTTGTGGAGATTCTGGGTTGCAGGAGGGCGAATCTCTACTTGCGCATGTGAGAAAGGCGACCTTTATAGAATTCTTACCTTATATGAACGCTGCAAAAATATTGCAGGAAAGATTGCAGAAAAGTGAAAAAACAGATTTTTTACTAAATCATATGCTCGCTTCTATAAACGGCGAGGACCTTGTTAGTTCTGTTACGGTAAAAAACCGTCAGACTGGCGAGGAAAGGAAATTGGATGTTTCGGGTGTCTTCATATACACAGGATTTTTACCTAACTCCAGTTTTTTGGGAGGCATTGTTGAATTAGATACTTCGGGGTACATTATTACCGATGAAAATATGGAAACATCCGTACCTGGCATATATGCGGTGGGTGATGTGCGTTCAAAGAGAGTGCGCCAGATAGATGTTGCTTGTGGAGAAGGCACAATCGCAGCCATATCAGCCAGGGATTACATAAAAGAGTTGATATGAAAGAGGGGAAATCAGCAAGCAAATAAAGGTTTAATTCATCTATAGAAAAAAGTGTGTGGAAGATGAAGTCGAAGCCGTGCTTGTTGCGCGGGCAAGAAAGCTTGGCTAATTGTTGCCGAAAACGTGCGTTTCGGAGCAAGTTGTGACAGTGTACTGTTTTGGGCTTATAAGCAGAGATGATAAGGCCGGCAAAAGACAAATTATCCGAGATTAAGGGGATTTTGGCGCGGCATCCTGCGAACAGGGGCAGTCTGATACCCGTGCTGCAGGATATACAGAAAGAGTTCGGGTACCTGTCGGAAGAGGCGATAGGCCATCTCGAAGGATTGATGGATATATCCGCCAACGAGATATACGGTGTGGCAACGTTTTACGCGCAGTTTCGCTTTAGTCCTGCTGGTGAGCACACTATTCAGGTCTGTCAGGGGACTGCCTGCCACGTGAGAGGCGGTCACCAGATACTGCAGGAAGTCGAGCGACGTCTCGGTATTAAGGCCGGCCAGACAACCGCAGATGGCAAGTTCGACCTCGAGCGCGTGGCGTGTCTGGGCTGCTGTGCGCTGGCGCCGGTGGTTACGGTGGACGGCAAGGTATATGCAGAAATGACCGCTAAGAAGATTCCTTCCATACTTTCTAAATACGAGGGCAAAAAGGACGGCTAAAACTTATGACCTTACTGCAAGGAGTTTTTGACAAAGCCGTCGTCCAGTGGCACAAACTCGAAGAAAGCGACCGTCCCATCTTTTTTGTCGGTGCTGCAACCTGCGGCAGGGCTGCAGGTGCTGGGGAAGTGTTGGAGCGGCTGCGCAGCCATATCAAGGCCAGAGCAATAGATGCTCTGGTAGTTGAGGTCGGCTGTCTGGGGCTGTGCTATTTAGAGCCGTTAGTGATTGTGCACAAACCCGGCGCACCTCGTGTCTGCTACGGAAATATCGGCCCTGACGAGATAATCCGCATTTTAGAAAGCCATGTTCTCGGCGATGACCCCTGTGCGCAATGGGCACTGGGAAAGATGACGCCGGGTCAACTGAATGGTATCGGGGAGTTCAACGACCATCCGATGATGCGCCGGCAGGTACGGCGCATCCTGCGTAACTGCGGGCTTATCGACCCTGAGAATGTCCATCACTACCTGGCCCGCGATGGTTACCGCGGGTTTCTGCGGGCACTCGAATTAGGGCCTGACAAGACCCTTGAAGAGGTCAAGGTGGCAGGGCTGCGGGGACGAGGAGGCGCCGGGTTTCCCACCTGGCAAAAGTGGCAGTTCTGCCGCGATGCGGCCGGTGAGCCGAAATACCTGATATGTAATGCCGATGAGGGCGACCCCGGCGCATTTATGAATCGCTCCCTGATAGAAGGCGACCCGCACGCCGTATTGGAGGGTATGCTGATTGCCGGTTTTACGTTAGGGGCATCGGAGGGTTATATCTACTGCCGGGCCGAATATCCGCTGGCCCTACATCGATTGAAAGTCGCTATTGGCCAGATGCGAGAGCTGGGACTTTTGGGTAAAAACATCCAGAACTCGGGCTTTTCCTTCGAGCTGACCATAAAGAAGGGCGCCGGTGCATTTGTCTGCGGCGAGGAGACGGCGTTGATTGCCTCGATTGAGGGCCGGCGGGGAATGCCACAGCCCCGGCCGCCGTTCCCCGTCGTCAGCGGTTTGTGGGGCAGGCCGACCGTCATTCAGAATGTCGAGACGCTCGGCAATCTTCCGTTAATTCTGCACAACGGCGCAAAGTGGTATGCCCAGTACGGCAGCGAATCCAGCAAGGGGACAAAGACCTTTGCGTTGGCCGGCAAAATCAATAACACCGGACTTATCGAGGTGCCGATGGGAACACGGCTGAAAGAAATCGTATATGACATTGGTGGTGGTATTCCTTCCGGTAAAGCGCTGCAGGCGGTGCAGACAGGCGGGCCATCGGGCGGGTGCATACCCGCCGAGAAGATGGACCTGCCGGTTGATTATGAATCGCTCACAGAGGCCGGCAGCATCATGGGCTCCGGCGGTATGATTGTGCTCGACGAAGACAACTGTATGGTCGATATTGCAAGATATTTTCTCTCTTTTACGCAGCAGGAATCGTGCGGTAAATGTGCGCCGTGCCGGGTCGGGACACGTGCGATGCTGAGCATTCTTGAACAAATCGCAGCAGGGAAGGGTAAGATGGACGATATTGATAAGCTCGAAAAAATCGCACAGACCGTAAAAGACGGCTCGCTATGCGGGCTGGGGCAGACCGCACCCAACCCGGTATTAACAACGCTGCGATATTTTAGAAAAGAGTATGAAGACCACATTGAAAACCATCAGTGCGCCGCATTGGTTTGCAGCCGGTTGGTTGAATATCATATCGACGCCGACCGCTGTGCCGGCTGCGGTGCCTGCGCGCGTGTCTGTCCGGTTAAGGCCATCAGCGGCGAAAAGAAGAAACCGCACGTTATCGACCAGCAATTGTGCATACATTGCGGCGCATGCCTGGGCAGCTGTCCGCAGGTCTATGCTGCCGTCTATCGCCGCAGCGGAGAACTGACCCGATACGAACATCGTAAAAATAAAGAGGGAAAGGTCTAAACAAGCAGAGGAATAAATTACGGTGGAACTGACCATAGACGGAAAAACGGTAACAGCCAAAAGGGGTGAGACAGTTCTTGATTGCGCCCTGCGGCATAATATCTCGATTCCCCACCTTTGCACCCATTCGGCTCTGCCGCCGTTCGGGGCCTGCCGGCTGTGCGTGGTTGAAATCGACGGTATGCGCGGATACCCGACTTCCTGCACAACACCGGCGGAAGAGGCAATGGTGGTGCGGACCGATACGGAAGCGGTGCAGGAGCTGCGCCGCAATATACTGGCGCTTATTATGCTCGAACACCCCAGCGCCTGCCTGGTGTGCGACAAGCGAGACCTTTGCGAAGAATATCGGCCCGAATCCGAAAAGGTCGGGCGAACTACCGGCTGCCACACCTGCAACAACAAGGAGGTCTGCGAGGTTCGGGTGCTGGCTGAGGACTTGGGGCTTTCGGAACTGCCGGTTGCGCCGTCTTATCGGCAGCGTCCCATCGAACGCTCCGAGCCGTTTATAGACCGCGACCTTAACCTCTGCATACTTTGCGGACGATGTGTGCGCATCTGCAAACGCCAGCACGGCACAGCGGTCATCGATTTCGTCGAACGCAGCAGCAAGACGCATATCGGCCAGGCATTCGGGCGCTCACTGCTCGATGCCGGCTGTCGATTCTGCGGCTCCTGTGTCGATGTCTGTCCGACCGGCAGCTTGGCTGATAGATACGCCAAGTGGTACGGCAAACCGGACAAGCTTACAAAAACAACCTGTATCTTCTGCGACGCCGCCTGTGCATTAGAACTCGGCGGCAAAAGTGGGAAACTAATCACTGCAAAGGCGGTCAACGAGGATGTCGCCATTTGTGTGCTTGGCAGGTTTGCCATCCCCGAATTTTTAAATGGTGCCGACCGGCTGGGCGGCCCATACGTGCGGGTGGGCAAGGTCCTGCGCGAGACAAAATTGAAAAAGGCCTTGAAAACTGCATCCGAAAAGCTAAAGACATTCATCGGCGACGGCTTCGCATTTGTCTGCGACACTACAAGCACGCTTGAAGACCGGTATGTCTTTAAAAGGTTTACCAATGAGGTGATGAAATCGAAAAACTATATCGAGCTTGAGCCGGATGCAAGAGGCGTTTCGCATACCTCACTGCCGAGAGATACCAAAGCGGCGATACTGACAGGCAATTTCGTTGATTCGGCCCGACTGGAGAAGCTCGAACTTTTGATTGTCGAGGACTGTTACCCCAGTGCAGCGAGCGAGCGTGCCGATATTGTGCTGCCGGCGGCGGTGTTTGCCGAGGTCGATGGCACTGTCAGGGACAGCTCCGGCCAGAACCGGCCCTTGCGGAAGGCCTGCAGCCCACCGGGCGGGGCCAGGCCCGAATGGCAAATTATCTGCAAGATTGCGCAGGCGATGGGAGTGAGCGGTTTTGAATATAAATCAGCCGGTGCTATCAGGAAAGAGACGGGAATATCGAAGGCCAAGTTGTGGGTCAAGCGGGATGAGGCGCCCGAAGCGGCCAAAAACCCCGGGTTAAGACGGGCATACTTCCGGGGACATCGAATAGATGAAAAGGTCTGCGGCCTGCAGCAGTTGCCTCTTGATAATAACATTGTCTCCGAAACCGAAGCAATTGAACATAAAGGCAATTTTCAAATCCTCGACAAGCGTGAAATCGCACCGAACATTCACGAAATCATTATCGAAGCGCCCGAAGTGGCGAAAAAGGCGCTGCCGGGACAGTTTGTTATTGTGATGGTCGATGAAAAGTCTGAACGCATCCCCTATACATTGTGCAATTGGGACGCCAAAAATGGCACCATTACATTAGTGGTGCTGGAAAAGGGTCAGTCCAGCCGAAAGCTCGTGCTGACAAAGCCCGGCGACAAACTGGCGCACGTGGTGGGGCCGCTGGGTATCCCGCTGGAAATCAAACGCTACGGTTCGGTGGTTCTGGCGGGCGGGTGCTACGGTATCGGGGCGATTTTGCCTGTCGCAAAGGCAATGAAAGATGCCGGCAATCGCGTGACTGTAATCGCCGAGGCCCGCAGCAGCTACCTGATTTACTATAGGGAGAAACTACAGGCCGTCGCAGATGAGTTTATCCAGACGGCAATTGACGGGTCGATGGACATTAAGGGGCACGCCGTCGATGTGATTGGGCAGAGGTTGAAAAACGGCGGAAAAATTGATTGTGTCGTCGCAATAGGATGTCCCTTTATGATGATGCTGACGGGGCGGGAGACCGAGCCATACGGCGTGAAAACGTTAGCGGCGCTAAACCCCATTATGCTGGACGGAACGGGGATGTGCGGGGCCTGCCGGGTTACGGTGGGCGAAGAAACGAAGTTCGCCTGTGTCGATGGGCCGTTCTTCGATGCACACCTGATAGATTGGGACGAGCTTCGCGACCGCCGGGCCGCATACAGCACCGAAGAGATATACTCGCTCGGTCGAACCGAGCCGGTAACACCGCACCACAGCGACGAGCATAAATGTATGAGTCCGCATTGACAAGAAATAGATAACAAATGGCTAAGGAAAAGATTCCAAGACAACCGATGCCGGAGCAAGCCCCTGAAGACAGGGCCAGAAACTTCGAGGAGGTCCCCTACGGCTACAGCGAAGAAACGGCTATGCTGGAGGCAAGCCGGTGTCTGAAGTGCAAAAAGCCGCGATGCGTAGCTGGCTGCCCGGTCGGTGTCGATATACCCGGCTTTATCTCTCTGGTGCAGGAAGGCAAATTCATCGAGGCGGCCCGTAAGGTGAAGGAACAGAACGCCCTGCCTGCGGTCTGCGGGCGGGTATGCCCGCAGGAAGAGCAGTGCGAGAAACTCTGCGTGCTGGGCATCAAGGGTAAGCCGGTGGCAATAGGTCGGCTGGAACGGTTCGTCGCCGACTATGAACGCAACAGCGGCAATATCAAAATACCGAAAATTTCGGCAAAAACGGGCAAAAAGGTGGCCTGCGTAGGGGCCGGGCCTGCAGGGCTTACCGTCGCCGGCGACCTGATTAAACTCGGGTATAACGTTACCGTTTTCGAGGCCCTTCAGCAGTCCGGAGGCGTTTTGACCTACGGCATTCCTGAATTCCGCCTGCCAAAGGCAATAGTCCAGGCGGAGGTAGATTATCTTAAAAAACTAGGCGTTAAGTTTGTAATGGACTTTGTGGTCGGCCGAAACAGCACTGTCCGCGAATTGATGGACAAAGAGGGTTACGATGCCGTATTCATCGGCAGCGGTGCCGGACTGCCGTCATTTATGCGAGTTCCGGGCGAGAACCTGGTCGGGGTTTATTCCGCCAACGAATACCTGACCCGTTCCAACCTGATGAAGGCATACCTGTTTCCGAAATATGATACACCGCCCATAAAGCGGGAACGCATCGCCGTTATCGGCGGCGGCAACGTCGCTATGGACTCGGCCCGAACGGCGCTTCGGCTGGGCGGTGATGTAACGATTGTCTATCGCAGGGCGCGTGAGCAGATGCCAGGCCGCGGCGAGGAAATCCACCACGCCGAAGAAGAAGGCGTCAAAATGAAGCTGCTTAACAATCCCACCCGCATCATCGGCGACGACCGTCATCGTGTTGTGGCGATGGAGTGTATTAAAATGCGGCTCGGTGAGCCGGACGAATCCGGCCGACGGAGACCTGTGCCCATCGAGGGGTCAGAATTTATTATGGAGCTCGACACGGTTATCGTGGCTATCGGCAATAAGCCCAATCCGCTCATACCACAAACAATGCCGGAACTCGAAACCACAAAGTGGGGTACTATTGTTGTTGACGAGGACACTATGGCCACTTCGGTGCCGGGCGTTTATGCAGGCGGCGACATCGTCTCAGGAGCAGCGACCGTAATACTGGCGATGGGCCAGGGCAGAATCGCCGCAAAAGCAATAAACAAATACCTCACAAAAAAGAAAAAATAGAATCAACCAACAAGTAAAACCCTATTAAAACAAGAAGTTCAACAAAGTTGAATTCCTATGGCTTATGCTTTTGCTACAGTTCTTACAATAGTCAATGTACCGAGGATTATTGTAAGCAGAGCAATCGCCAATTTCAGATTTTTCGTGCTTATCCACTTTACACTTTTGGCAGAAAGCGGCACCGACAGCACGGCCCCGAGGATGATGTAAGGCGCAAGCTTCCAGTCAATCGGGTTTTTAGATATCAGCATGTACGCGATTACCCCCACCAGGCAGGTCAGTCCTTCGGCCAAAGATGTAATGCCAATAGCGCTTTTGCCGCTCACGCCGGACAAAATTTGGCCGCCGGTTACTACAGGTCCATATCCTCCGCCGCTCATACCTTTGTTGAAAGAGGCAATCAGCCCCAAAAAGCTGATTTTTTTCCAGGAAAATTTAAAATCTTTGTTGAAGCAGACGAGGATAACTATCCCCATCGACAAGACTAAACAGCCGATGTAAAGCTTCAGCCAGAATCTGGGAATGTTCACGGCGACAAAAACCGCCGCCACCGTGCCCACAATACTGCACACCGCAAGCAGCAATGCGACTTTCAGGTGTAACGGAACCGTTTTCTTGAAGGTGTCGATATAACCCAGAGGGCTTAGCATCTTTGTAATCTTAAATATGTCTGCGGATTTGGGTTTTAAATCCACGTTGCCTTCACGATGGTGAAAAAAACCGGCTAATAGTCCGCTTATCAGCTCGGATAACAGGATTGCCGGCACAATCTGCATCGGGGAAAAACCCATAAGCAGGAACACGGGCGTTAAGGTCGTGCCGTATCCCATCCCCAGCGTTGAGTCCAGATATTCGCAAAGGAAAGCACATATAACCAGCGTGATAATAATACTAAGACCTAAATCAAGCATTTCCATTCCTCCTCACATTTACAAGGTTGACCTTTATGGAAAATCCTAAACCAAATCGGCAAGAGTCAGGGCTTCCAGCACATCCGAGATGTAGTCTCTTATTTCCCTAAAAACCTTCATTATTTTCTTCTCTTTGCCCAAAGGTGTATTCGAGAAAAAATATTTGCTTACAGACTCGGTCGGCGCCAGTGCCCCATCCATCAGTCTTATGATTTCTGCGACGGTTATCTTTGCTGCCGGCCTGGCTAATTTATAGCCGCCGCTGGCGCCTCTTCTGGTCTTTATGTAGCGGCTCTGTCTCAGGGTTGAGAATAGAAGCTCGAGGTATTTCTTGGAAATATCGCACTTCGAGCAGATTTCTTCTATCTTTATAAAACCCCTGTTTTCGTTGCGGGCAATATAAATCAGCGCCAAAATCGAATATTCACTTTTTGTAGTCAGCTTCATTGAGTTTTTCCTTGTGGCCTTTTTCTCCAGTAAGTCTATTATTATTATAGACAAACAACTTCCCTTCGTCAAGAAAAAAATTTACACTTTTCAAAATATCAAGGGCGATTATAACCAACCAGCGCTGCGAGATGATATGTAGGTGTTTTAAGCTACCTTGAGTAAATTTTTAGGCAACCAGAACCTGCAAAACTGGCCTATTGACCTGATATTTGGGCTTTTCGCCGTTTTCATTGTCTAAAAACTTTTTACAGGCAGCTTAAAAACTCAAATTCTGCGTCAAAAACAGATAGAAACCCGCTTAAGTAATACTACAGGTGATTTGATTACCTTTTGGCCGCAAAAGGCCTTTTTTTCATTTTAAGATGGTTTCGTCCGGGATGTTTCCGTTTTTAAAGTGCTTATCCAGCCAGCCGCAGGTAACATCGTCCCTGCTATCGAAGTATTTGACATAGGGTTTGATATCGAGAACAGGCGTGGCGTCCAGAACATCCACTTCTGTAAAATACATCTTGTTTGCTTCTATCTTTTTGATTTTAACAATAGAGAACCCTATATGATTGGGCCGATGTGGGCTTCTTATAGCGAATATGCCATGTTTATTTCGTTCGAGGAACGGGCGACCTTCAGTCTCCTGCCTCTGCGACTTGTGGAAATAATATAGTATTATCGCATGGCTAAATTCATCCAGGTCTTTCAAGCCGCCGGCATATTTATCTTTTAATTCAATCCATCCCTCTACTTCACTTTTAAAAGTGCCCTGTATCGGGATATCCCTGCTTTTTTTATACGGCGAACGAATCACCCCAATCGGATGCATTACTATCTGCTCCATATTTACACCTCATTAAACAATTCCTAATCGCATTTGACAATCTGCCTTCTCTTTAGTATTATCCCTAATTCTGTGATTTTTGCCAATCTCTTATAGGCGAGGCCGAAATATCTCCGCAGGACACCTGACGGTGGAGTTACGAATATGGAAATTAAGCCGTTTAGAGCATTCAGATATGACGAAGTGGTGGTCGGCGATGTGGGCGACTGCGTTGTTCCTCCTTACGATGTTATCAGTAATAACCAGCAGCAGCGGCTCTATGAAAAAAGCCCGTATAATATCGTGCGGATAACAAAGGGTAAAGCCACCTCTGACGATAGCCAGACCAACAATCAATATACGCGGGCAGCCGAGTATCTTAATACCTGGCTGAAAGAGGGCATCTTAAAGCAGGATTCGACCGAGACCATTTACGCCTACGTCCAGGATTTCGAGGTGCTGGGTCGCCGGCTTCAGCGGTTCAGCTTCATTGCTTTGGCTAAACTCGAAGAGTTCGGAAAGGTTGTCAGGCCTCATGAACAAATTCTTGAGCAGCCCATAATCGACCGGCTCAACCTCAAAAGGGCGACCGCCGCCAGATTCGGGCTGGTTTTTATGCTTTATGAAGACCGACGGCAAACAGCAGACAGAATCATCGAAAAAACGGCCGGGCAAAAACCGCTCGTTGATTTCATCAACGACCAGGACGTCCGGCATCGGCTCTTTGCAATAACCGACAAGGACGATATCGATGCAATCGCAAATATGATGAGCGATAAAAGCTGTATCATAGCCGACGGCCATCACCGTTATATAACCGGGCTGAGTTACTCTAAAGAGAGCACCAAGCCGGCGGCAAAGTATCAAATGATGGCATTTGCCAATACCTGTCACGAAGGGCTTGTCGTTTTAGCCACTCACCGGCTCGTCGGCAATCTCGAAGACTTTGACTGCGGGAAACTAATCGCCGACCTCGAACGAAACTTCGAGGTTACCAAGTACCGTTTCGATTCACCGCAGGCAAAGACAGACGCAAAGCAAAAAATGCTCGCACAAATGAGAACCGAACACGACAGAGGCAAAAATGCGTTCGGTATATACACCGCCGACAACGGCTTCTACGCAGCCGTCCTGAAAAGCAGACAGCCGATGGATTCGGCAGCAGCCGAAAAAAGCAGCGCCTGGAGGTCGCTCGACGTCGCTGTATTGGGCAAGCTTATCCTTGAAGAGCTGCTGGGTATAAACAAGGAAAAGCTGGCAAGAGGCGCTAATATCGAATATATAAAAGGCACAAGTGGTGCGGTTGACGAATCAATCGCTGCAGTTGACAGAGGACAGAGACAGGCGGCTTTCTTTATGAACCCGATAAGAATAGAGCAGCTAAAAATGGTTACCGACGCAGGTGAAAGAATGCCTCAAAAGTCAACTTACTTTTATCCAAAGATTTATACGGGCTTAACGATTAACAAACTGTAACTTTCAGGAGCAGATGATATGACAGACTGGAAAAATCCGCCGAGATTGTTCATTCCGGGCCCGGTAAAGGTCAATGACGACGTCCTGGCGCAGCTTGCACGGCCGACACTGGGGCACCGCGGCAAAGAGTATGCTCAACTGCATGGTGAAACGGTCGAGATGCTAAGGAAAATATTCTTTACCGACCAGAACGTCTTTTTGTCCACATCGAGCGCTTCCGGAATCTGGGAAGCGGCTATTCGCAACTGTGTCGGCTTTGACGAGACCGTTCTGGCTACCTGCTGTGGGGCGTTCAGCGATAAATGGGCCGATGTTGCTAAAAGCTGCGGCAGAAACGTCGAGCAGCTAAAGGTCGATTGGGGACAGCCCACAACTCCTGAAATGATTGACGAGAAGCTCACCGGCGGTGAGTATTCAGCCGTTACACTCGTCTATAGCGAAACCAGCACCGGGTTGATGAATCCGGTCTATGAAATCAGTGAAATGATGAGGGAAAAATATCCCGATGTGCTTGTCTTTGTCGATTGTGTCAGCGCTATGGTCGGGTTGCCTCTGCACTTTGACAATCTCGGCTGGGATGTGGCATTCGCCTCGGTCCAGAAGGCATTTGCTATCCCGCCCGGGCTGGCGGTGGCTTTGGTAAGCAACCGGGCGCTGGAAAAAAGCAAGAGCGTGCCGAACCGGGGCTATTATTTCGACTTCCAGCAGTTTGCAAAAAGGGCCGAAAAGAACCAGACACCTACCACCCCCGCAATACCGCATATTATGGCTTTGAACTACCAGTGCAAAAAGATACTTGCCGAGGGTATGGAAAACGTCTGGGAAAGGCACAGAAAAATGGGCGAGTTTGTAAGAGGCTGGGCAAAAGAGAAATTTGACTTGTTCCCCGATGAGAAATATGCCTCAAACACCCTTACCAGCGTCAAAAATAATCGAGGCATTAACGTCGATGAGACAATCAATTCCGTCCAGCAAAAGCATAATACCATCTTCGGGAATGGTTACGGCAAGTTAAAAGAAGAGACGTTCCGTATTGCTCATATGGGTGACATCACTCTCGATGACCTTAAAGAGCTGCTCGGCTGGATTGATGACGAAATCGGGTGAGTCGTCGCTCGGGCTACGAGGTTACGTGATAGCTGAATTCAAGCACCTGCGGCGCAACGAGCTTTCGGTAATCGTCCATAGTCATCCGTATCGCCTTTTCGTGCGTGCCGGCCTGGAACATAATATGGTCGTCCGCCTCTAAGGCCTTATCCATAATGGTGGGCAAATCATATAAGTTCCCAAACGGCGGCTCCGCCCCCAGTTCACAATCACCGAACAGTTCGCCAATCTCATTTTCCTCAGCTAACTCGACTTTTTTAGCACCCAATTGTTTTTTTAGGGTGCGCAGGTCAATCTTGTAACACGCTGAAAGAACACACATCACGTGCTTACCATCGGCCTTGACTATCACCGGCTTGGCTACGTATCTGCCCGGCTCGTGCTCGGCTGCCGCTATGCTCTGTGCCGAAAAGGCCGGCTCGTGTTCGGTAACCTCATAAGGAACCCCCGACTTATTTAAAAACTCTATCACTTGCATATTAG
>Ga0315533_1000440_pt1 | contig 36103 bp, 31 predicted proteins | sample SalMarSW160130MG_FD_203081 | JGI IMG/M metagenome (GOLD analysis project Ga0315533, IMG submission 203081) | Salt marsh sediment microbial communities from the Plum Island Ecosystem LTER, Massachusetts, United States - Salt Marsh Sediment SW1601-30 ...
CATTGACAGTCACCTTTCTGTCCGTCAGCTCCTCAAGCTCCTCTCGCAGCTTATCGACTTCCCCGCCTCTCGGACCGATGACCACACCCGGACGAGCACTGTGCAATGTCACATTAACTTCATTGCGTGTCCGTATTATTTCTATCTTTGCCACGGCGCCCTTGGGCATTTGACGGTTGAATTTATTATCAACATATTTACGTATCTTCTGGTCCTCGACAAGGAAATCTCCGTAGTTGGCCTTCGGAGCAAACCAAGTGCTCTGCCATCCAAGTGTTATACCTGTCCTAAAACCTATTGGCGATGTTTTCTGGCCCATAATCTTATATGTAAGTTATACGTTCCTGTTTTTTAGCTTAAAGCCTGCGTTACTGTTATATGTATATGACAACCCGTTTTACGAATAGGATTTGCTCTACCTCTGTCTTTAGGTATCCATCTTTTGGTTCCGAGACGTATTCCCGCATCATCAACGCGGGCCTGGCTGATGTAGAGATTATCCACATCGGCTTGCTGCGCATCGGCATTTGCAACGGCACATTTTAAGACCTTGTTAATCATTTCTGCGGCTCGTTTTCTGGTAAACTTCAGGACATCCATCGCGTCCTGAACGTTCAGGCCGACTATCAATTGTGTAACCAGCCTGGCTTTACGAGCCGAAATTGGAGCGTACCGATACGATGATTGCCAGTCGGCCAGGTAATTTACCTCTACGCCGAGGGCCGAGGCCAGACGGCGAACATCATCAGTACGTGGCTTAGGCTTAAAAAGACCTTGTTGCCAATTCTTGACAGCTGTTCCCGCTTTTTTCCTGTCGAGCTTGCCTCCGGCAAGGTGGCCAGCCAACGTATCTATGGTTATTCTTTGCTGCTCAGATAACTGTTTTAATTTGTTGGCGCTTAGCATATTTCGTATCCAGCGGATTAACTAAACATGTTCCGCTACTTTATTTTCCTGCTTGAATGACCTCTGAACGTTCTCGTCAGGGAGAATTCACCCAGCCTATGGCCCACCATATCCTCGGTAACATAAACCTTATTGAACACTTTGCCATTATGAACCATAAAAGTAAAACCAACAAACTCAGGAATTATGGTGCATCTTCTGGCCCAGGTTTTTATAGGTTCCTTTGAACCTGAAGCAATTTGCCTGTCAACCTTGGCAAATAATTTCTCATCTACATACGGCCCTTTTTTAAGAGATCGTCCCATTTTACATCTCGTATTATGCACCTCACTATATGAGGTACGATTCACACCTTAGATAGATAGTTGTTTTTGCCTCTTGGTCTTGCGTCTTCGTATAATCCTTTTATTACTTGGATTTCTGGGATTTCTTGTTTTACCGCCCTTTGCCAGCACACCTGTAGGTGAACAGGGATGTCGTCCACCATTTGAGCGTCCTTCTCCGCCGCCCATAGGGTGAGAAACGGGATTCTGAGCCTTGCCTCTTACATGGGGCCTTCGGCCCAGGTAGCGTGTTCGGCCAGCCTTACCCAGGCTTACATTCTGGTGGTCGGAGTTACTTAGTTGACCTATTGTCGCTCGACATTCCTTGCGAAGCACTCGCATTTCACCACTGGGCAAAATGATAGTCACCCAATCACCTTCTTTGGCCACGATTCTGGCAGCGGTACCAGCACCTCTAACCAGCTTTCCACCCTGGCCAACTGTCATTTCTATATTGTGAATCTCGATGCCGGCTGGGATCGTCTCCAGCGGCATCGCATTACCAATCTTAGGCTCACAAGATCGACCGCTTTCCACCTGGTCTCCCACCTTTATTCCTTGTGGTGACAATATGTATCTTTTTTCACCGTCGGCGTAATTAAGTAGAGAGATAAAACAGTTTCTATTGGGATCATACTCAATCGTTGTCACTTTCGCCGGGATGCCGTCCTTACCCCGTCTGAAGTCGATGATTCTGTAGATTTTCCTCGCTCCACCGCCTCTGAAACGCGCCGTAGTAATACCATAAGCATTTCGCCCGCCGTTTTTCTTGATGCGTAAACACAGGGACTTTTCGGGTTTCGTAACAGTCAGCCCAGAATAATCTATAACTGAGCTGTTCCGACGTCCTGCACTTGTTGGTTTATAAACTCTAATAGCCATAATTCGGGTTTAGAACAAATCTATATGATAATCCGGTTTCAAAAATACAACGGCTTTTTTCCAATTGGCGGTCCTGCCGGTGACTCTGCCTCTTCGGCGACGTTTACCTTTCAAATTAGCCGTTCTGACTTTTTGTACCTTAACGCTATATAATGCTTCCACGGCATTTTTTATTTGAGCCTTGTTGGCCTTTCTATTCACCTCAAAGGGGTACGCACCTTTCGTATTGGCAAAGTGTATCCCCTGCTCAGTAATCACAGGCCGAATTATTACATTATGTATATCCATAAAGACTTAACGACAGCCAGAAATCAGAGATCAGATTTCTAAATCTTGTATTTCATCCTCTGCCTTCTGTTCTCTGTTTTCTTTATTCAAAACAGATAAAAACGCCTCCTTAGTAAACAGCATTTTGCGATGGCCGCATATATCACCTGCATTCAGCTCAGCTACGGGCATAACAGCCACCTTTGGAACATTCCGAGCCGACATATAAAGATTCCTGTCATAGTCACCTATTGCCACGAGACAACTGCGGTCAATTTTTAAATTACCCAGAACTCTTATAAAATCTTTAGTTTTGGGCTTTTCAAAACTCAGCGTATCAACTACCACGACATCGTTACCTAAAAGCTTTACTAATATTGCCGAATCTCTGGCCAATCTTTTCTGCTTTTTAGGCATACTCTTGCTGAAATCTCTGGTAACTTTTGCAAAGGTAACTCCGCCGCCCACACGTTTACCGGTTCTGCGGGTTCCAGCCCGGGCAAAGCCAGTACCTTTCTGCCTATAGATTTTCCGCGTGGAACCAGCCACGAGACCTCTGCTCTTGGTCGCGGCTGTACCTACACGCTTATTGGCGTGATACATAACGATAGCCTGCTTGAGTAACAAATATCTAACCACGCCACCTAAAGCAGATTCATCCACCTTTAAGCTATCAACCTCCTTACCATCTGTGTTGTAAATTGTCAGCTCAATCATATTCAAATGTTGTTCCTCGGCTCATTATCCCTTCGGGGAACTGCGGACGATACAATAACTTCCCGCCGGTCCGGGCACGGAACCTTTAATCACGAGCAAATTATTCTCTGTGTCAATTGTTATAAGGCTGTGATTTTTAGCTACAACTCTGCTGTCGCCCAAGTGACCTGCCATTTTTTTGCCTTTTTTCACACAGGCACCCATACCGGCATTGCTGGCGAAACTTGATATTGAGCCGGGCGCTCGGTGTTTTCGTTCTGTGCCGTGAGAGGCCGGAAAGCCGCTGAATCCGTGCCGCTTCATTACGCCGGCGAAACCTTTGCCCTTACTTTTACCAACAACATCAACTAATTCATTCTCAGAAAAAACAGAGACCGTAATGGATTCTCCGATTTTATATTCCGATTCGGTGTCGTTCTGCAGCCGCATTTCTCTAACGAATCTCTTTGGTGTTGTATTGGCTTTGGCGGCGTGGCCTATTTGTGGTTTCTTGTTCCGACTGAGCTTGACATCATCATAGCCTAACTGAACAGCATTGTAGCCATCGGTATCGGTGGTCTTAACCTGAATAACGGTACAAGGACCAGCTTGTATGACTGTAACAGGTACTAACCGACCCGATGTGTCATATAGCTGAGTCATTCCAACTTTTTTACCTAATAACATCGCCATTGTGGTTTTCGTCTGTCTCTCGTCATCCGGTCACGGAGATGAGTTACGCCTTAATTTTTACAAATACTCCGGCCGGCACAACCAAGCGGTTTAATACCTCCGCTGTTCTCGCATTTGCATCACGAATATCAATTAAGCGTTTGTGAGTCCTCAACTCAAATTGCTCACGCGATTTTTTATCGATATGAGGACTCCGTAAAACAGTATATCTCTCAATCCTTGTGGGTAAAGGTACCGGTCCATATACCCGCGCGTTGGTTCTTCGAGCGTGCTCCACTATCTCTTTAGCGGATGCATCAAGCGTCCTATGGTCGTACGCCTCCATTCTGATTCTTATTCTTTCGCTTTCAGCAGCCATCTGGTGCCTCTTTCTTTATTAGCCGGTTGCTTTCGCATATACCTATCTTGTATCAACTTATAAATCAAGATACAAAATCACTCCCAGCAGTATAGTTACTCTGCTCTCATGCTGGAAGCATAACGTTTGATTCTGGCAGGAAAGGCCTTTTTGATTGATTATTGATTGCTGACTATTGATAATCTCACACCGGCTACTCGGGTTGCTTCTCAATCATCAGCAATCAATAATATTCGCCTTCCTTACGAGCTTAATATGGGGGTTACCGTGCCACCCCACCAGATGCACTCATCGGCTTTGGTGTACCCCTGCGTCTAACAGAGTACTTTAATAAACCATCCTTGACAGTAAAATGTGAACCTACCATAGCTTAACTAACTAACGCAAAGTCCTCATGAACAATGCTCGCTAGAGCCTAAAACCTAAGAATCTATCAAATAATTTTTCTTTTGTCAATAAAATCGGCAAAAATATTTATTTAAATGTAATAATTAACACAATTTCTTAGAGAATAATCTGCTTTGCGATCTGCTCCGGCACTTTTTCGTATGTTAACGGTTCCATAGTAAAGGTTCCGCGTCCCGCTGTAAGGCTCCTTATTTCGCTGGAAAACCCAAACAACTCCGCCAAGGGCACCATAGCATCGATAACACGCATATTTCCATGCAGCTTACAATCTGTGATCAAGCCCCTTTTTCCCAGGAGACTTCCCTGAACAGCTCCAAAAGTAGCCTCCGGGACTATTACTTGAAGTCGCATGACCGGCTCAAGCAAAACAGACTTTGCCTTTTTTAAGCCCTTTTCTGCCGCGATTGCCGCGGCCTGCTCAAAAGCCAAATCTGAAGAATCAACCGAATGGAATGAGCCACCGATTAACGTAAGTTTAACTCCCATAACAGGATAGCCTGCTAATACACCACAAGCCAGCGCCTGTCTTGTCCCACGTTCCACAGCAGAAATATACTCTTTCGGTACTATATCAGAGCCAACCCTGCTCTCGAAGTCTATCTCGCGATTCCAATGTCCATCCTCTGTAAACATCGGCTCTATCATCAAAACTACATGACCGTATTGACCATGACCGCCGGTTTGGTGTATAAATTTGCCTTCCGCCTGCGTCGATTCAGTTACAGCTTCTTTATACGCCACCCTTGGCCTTCCAATCCTGACATCGACCTTTTTTTCTTTAACCAGCTTTTTCTCAAGTATTTCCAAGTGCAGCTCCCCCATCCCGCTGATGATTGTCTGGCCTGTTTCGCTGTCAGTCTTGCACTCAAAAGTTGGGTCTTCGCGCCGCAAGTCAGCCAGTGCATTTGCCAATTTAACCTTTTCGGCTGCTGTTCTGGGTTCTATCGACATGTTAATTACTGTTTGAGGAAATGTAATGCTGGGCAAATACACAGGTTTTTTGGGGTCACAAACCGTGTCACCAGTGAGGGTGTGTTTTAGCCCTACAACTGCAACAATATCACCGGCCCTTGCGAAGTCCACGATTTTTCGCTCATTGGCATGCATCTCAAATAATCTGGTAATATTTTCACGCTTATTGCGATTTACATTAAGCACCCTGGTTCCGACTTTTAATGTGCCTTGATAAATCCTAAGAAAACTCAAATCGCCATGTACATCACCTGTAATCTTAAACGCAAGAGCAACCAAGCTGCCTTTCGGATCGCATTTCACCAGTACTTCTTTACCTTTATCATCTGATTTATGACCGATAATATCAGGCTTTTCCAAAGGAGAAGGCAGATACGCTATGACGCTATCGAGCAGCCGTTGCACACCTATATATTTCAATGCCGAACCTACAAATACCGGATGAAACTTGCCGGTCAAAGTTGCCTTTCTGACCGCTCTTTGAATAATTTCAACGCTAATCGGATTATCATGAACATAGCAGTCCATCAGCTCTTCATCATGTTCGGCGACAGATTCAATCATCACGTGTCTTTGTCGCTGTGCAATCGGCATCAGCTCGACAGAGATTTCAGCCTCTTGAAAAGTAGCTCCAAGCTTTTCGGCCTGATAGTAAATTGCTTTCATTTTGATCAGGTCTATTATCCCAGTAAAAGAGTCTTCTGCACCTATAGGGACCTGTAGTGGAATCGGATTAGCAAGGAGCTTATCTCGGATACTGTCAACGCTCATTTGAAAATCTGCGCCGGTTTTGTCCATCTTGTTTATAAAGCAGATAAAAGGCAAACCGTATTTTTGTCCCTGTCTCCAGACGGTTTCGCTTTGAGCCTGTACTCCCTCGCTGCCATCAAATACAACTACTGCACCATCAAGAACTCGCAGAGACCGTTCAACTTCAGCGGTAAAGTCAATATGTCCCGGCGTGTCGATAAGATTGATTTCAAAGCTCTTCCAGGGGCATTTGGTCGCGGCTGATGTGATTGTGATGCCTCTTTTTTGCTCCTCCTCCAAATAGTCCATAACAGTGGTACCTTTATGGACCTCACCCATTTTGTAGGTCTTGCCCGTATAATACAAGATACGCTCAGTTACAGTCGTCTTACCAGCGTCTATATGAGCTATGATTCCGATGTTACGCAATTTCTGCAGAGTGTTCATTTTCTTCGAACTCTAAAAGAACCTAAAGTGTGAAGTGCTTAAAGTAATTATTTTGCTTAACTTTAGCTCACTTTAGGCACTAACACTTTAGAATAAAAAAACTGCCACGGTAATCTTGTAAAACTTTCCGTGGCAGTTGAAACTTACGAATCTTACCAGGCAAAATGGGCAAAAGCCTTATTTGCCTCAGCCATTCTATGGATATTTTCTCGAGTGGTCATTGCACCACCGTGCTTGCTGTAGGCGTCTATCAGCTCAGATGCCAGACGTTCAGACATCGGCTTTCCCTTCTTAGCCCTAGCCGACTGTATTATCCATCTAAAAGCAAGTGATTGCTGGCGTTTGAACCTGACCTGCATAGGCACCTGATAGCTGGCCCCACCAATACGTTTGCTGCGAACTTCAAGCAGTGGTTTCACATTGTTTATCGCTTTCTCGAACACCTCGATAGGTGGTGCATCTGCTATCTTTTTGGATATGATATTCATAGCATCATAAAAAACCCGCTGTGCGACGCTTTTCCTGCCTTGCAACATCATAGAGTTAATAAACTTCGAGGCCAGCTTGCTGTTATACTTAGGATCGGGTTTTAATTGTTGACTTGAAACGGTCCACTTTTTCATTTTCAATTTCCGATTTTCGATTTGCAATCGTCATTCGACAATCGCAAATCGGCAATTTATTTTCCCCTCTTTGCACCGTACTTGCTTCTGCCCTGTTTGCGATTAGCTACGCCGGCACAATCGAGGACTCCACGAACTATATGGTACCGAACACCTGGCAGGTCTCTTACGCGACCTCCACGAATCACAACCGTGCTGTGCTCTTGGAGGTTGTGATCGACGCCCGGTATGTAAGCGGTAACTTCCTTGCCGTTGGTCAGTCTTACCCTGGCGACCTTCCGTAAAGCCGAGTTAGGCTTCTTGGGCGTCTGCGTCCTTACAATCAGACATACACCTCTTTTCTGCGGCGAACCACTTATATCGGACACTCGTTTTCGACCTTTAGATTTGGCCCTCGGACGTCTAACTAACTGATTTATTGTAGGCATAATTCTTACTTCTTACAGTCTTAGATTATAAATTACCCAATCCACCATAGGCGGATTAATCAATTCCTAAAGCTTCCTTTACGGCGGCGTCAGCCTTTGCCTCCGCATCCTTAATTACTTCCTCTGAAGGTGCAAGCTTGAACTCTTTAGGCAGAGGAGCCTTTACAAGATGCTTGACCTTCATTTCAAGGTGCGGCTTAAAAGCAGTGCCCGCAGGTATCAGGTGACCAAGTATCACATTTTCCTTTAAGCCGTGCAATTCATCTACTCTACCGGCTAAGGATGCCTCTGTCAAGACTTTAGTTGTCTCCTGGAAGCTGGCCGCTGCGATGAAGCTATCCGACCACAGTGAAGCTTTGGTTATTCCCAGGAGCAACGTCTTGGCTGTTGCAGGTTTTGGCTTTCTTGTCTTTGGCGGCGTAGGCTTAATATCACCAAATTTTTCTTCTTTGCGGACCAGCTCCTTTTTATCGATAATCTGTCCTTCCTTCAAATCAGGAACATCGCCGGGACTTACAATTTTAACACTGCTGGTTAATGTTTCATTTTCTCTTCGGAATAAAAATTTATCAACAACCTCTCCCGGTAAAAATGAGCTGTCGCCGACGGAATCAATTTCAACCTTTCGCATCATTTGAGAAGTGATGATTTCGATATGCTTATCGTTGATATTGACATTTTGGCTGCGGTAAACGTTCTGAATTTCCACAATCAAATATCTTTGTAATGCTTCCTCGCCTTTGATGCGCAGGATATCATGGGGAACCAACGGGCCGTCCGTCAAGGCGTCACCTGCCTCAACCATATCGCCCGCGTGGACATTCAGGTGTCTGTCTCGTGGGACGTGGTGTTCTCTTTCCATTTTTTCACTGCTGACAATTATTGTCATTTTGCCCTTTCGCTTGTCGGAGCGTAATTCGACTCGGCCGCTAATCTCAGCCATAGCGGCTGGGTCCTTTGGTTTACGTGCCTCAAAAACCTCAGTAACGCGAGGCAATCCCCCTGTAATATCCTGTGTGCCACCGGTTGCTCTGGGTTGATGAGCAAGCAATTGTCCCGCCTGAACACGCTGACCCTCCGTCACCTCAATTCTGGCTCCTGCAGGCAGATAGTGAACATCAAGTATTTTGCCACCTGAATCTTCAATAATGAGCTGCGGGTGCTTATCACCTTTATGCTCAATTACAACCAAAGGACTGAAGGAACCTGTTGTAGTGGAACCTTTCAGAGTAGAAGAGGGTAGACTTCCTTCAATTGCCTTCTGTTTTCTGCCTTCTGCCTTCTGTCTTCTGTCTTCTTCAGGTTGAACGGTTTCACCCTCAATGATATCGGTGAATCTGATAAGACCTGGAACTTCCGCCAAAATTGGTGTTCGGTGCGGGTCCCATCTGAATAGTGTCGTTCCGACCTTAACCTTCTGGCCGTTCTCGACCAAAATGACGCCGCCATACGGTACTTTGAATCTGTCGAGCTCTCGTCCCTTGGCGTCAAGAAGGCCTATTTCGCCGTTGCGTTTGAGTGCGATTATGTGTGTAGTGCCATCCTCATGTTGTAAGGCAACCGCATTTATATCACGATACTGAACTTTTCCTGTGTAAGTGGCCTTTTGTTCACGTTCAAGAATGGCTCTGGAAGCGACACCGCCAGTATGGAACGTGCGCAGCGTCAACTGAGTGCCCGGCTCACCAATCGACTGGGCAGCAATAATACCGACCGCAGAGCCTTCCTCAACTAAACGGCTGGTGCTCATATCCCAGCCGTAACACTTGGCGCAAACACCAAAGGGACTATCACAGGTTAAGGTACTTCTGACTCTGATGGCATCAAGACCCAAAGCCTCGATCTTTGCTGCGGTCTCAGGTGTTATTATCTCATTCTCACGTACTATCATTTCGTCAGTAATCGGATTACGAATATTGTCCCTGGCGGTCCTACCAATAATAAGCTGCGAAAGGGGCACATTCCGACTATCATCGGATTCGCCTCTGGTGACACTGCTTTTGGTAATTCCCTGCAAGGTTTGGCAATCACGCTCAATAATAATTACATTTTGTGCCACGTCGATAAGCTTACGAGTCAGATAGCCGGAATTAGCCGTCTTCAAGGCCGTATCAGCCAGTCCCTTACGCGCTCCATGCGTAGAGCTAAAGTACTCAAGAACAGTCAATCCCTCACGAAAGTTTGATTTAATCGGTGTTTCGATAATCTCGCCGCTGGGCTTGGCCATCAACGCACGCATACCTGCAAGCTGCTGAATCTGGTCAATGCTTCCCCTTGCACCGGAATCACTCATAAGATAAATGGGATTTAGATACGGTGAACCGTCCTCTTTAGTATCTTCTTTTAGGCTGCGTATCATTTCGTTGGTGACCGCCACACGGGCGTTCGTCCAGGCATCGATAACCTGATTGTATCTCTCGTGATCAGTCAGGACACCAACGGTATAGTTCTTCTGGATTCGACTAACTTTCTTTTCCGTATCGCTGATAATCTCGGCTTTCTTTACCGGTATTTTCAAGTCGGTAATACCAAAGCTCAAGCCTGCAAGCGTGGCATATTTAAAACCTAAATCTTTTATTCTGTCAAGCAGATCTACAGTTTCGGCACTGCCGGAGAATTCGAAACAGTCGCTGATTACCCGGCTCAGCCTCTTCTGAGACATTGATGTATTGTAAAACGGCATACCGCCTGGTAGTATGTCATTGAATATGCATCTGCCCACAGTTGTCTCAATTACTGCATATTTTGTAGTTGGTTCCTCTTTTTTCGATCCACTCGACCTCGATAAGCTCGCTCGAGCCACGGCTGAGCGAGGAATACGTACCTTAATCTTCTCATGCAGATTGATTTTACCGACTTCGTAAGCCATTATTGCTTCAAATGTATCTCGAAAAACCGGCGATTTTTGTTCCTTGACACCAGGTTTGGAGCCTTCGGTCGGTTTCTGGAGCTCATCTATTGAAAGCGTCAGGTAGTAATTGCCCATCACCATATCCTGAGATGGTCCGACCATTGGCGAGCCGTTGGCAGGTGAGAAAATATTTGTAGTGGTCATCATCAAAATATGAGTTTCAGCCTGAGCTTCAATACTTAGCGGCAGATGCACTGCCATTTGGTCGCCATCAAAGTCGGCGTTGAAACCCCTACAGGCTAACGGGTGCAGCATAATCGCATTGCCTTCCACAAGGATCGGCTCGAAAGCCTGAACACCCATCCGGTGAAGTGTTGGAGCACGGTTCAAAAGCACAGGGTGCTGATGAATGACTTCTTCCAGGATGTCCCATATCACTTCGTCACGCCGTTCTATCATCCTTTTGGCACTTTTAATCGTATCTGCAAGGCCGTGTTGCTTGAGCTTACGAATAATGAAAGGCTGATATAGCTCCAGAGCTATTTTCTTCGGCAATCCGCACTGATATAGTTTCAGGTTTGGCCCTACTACGATGACCGACCGAGCAGAGTAATCAACACGCTTTCCGAGCAGGTTCTCTCTGAACCGTCCCTGCTTTCCTTTAATCATATCAGTCAGAGATTTTAGAGGTCGATTATTACTGCCTAAAACAGGTCTTCGACACCGAGAGTTGTCCAGCAGAGAGTCCACAGCCTGCTGCAGCATTCGTTTCTCATTTCTGATAATCACATCAGGGGCGTTGAGGTCCATAAGCTTCTTTAGGCGATTGTTGCGATTAATGATTCGCCTATAAAGGTCATTCAGATCGCTGGTTGCGAAGTTATCTCTCTCCAGCAGCACCAAAGGTCTCAAATCTGGCGGAATAACAGGTATAGCCTCAAGCACCATCCATTCCGGTTTATTGCCGCTGTTTTTTATTTCATTGATTGTCTTAAGACGTTTGGTAAGGTCCTTGACCTTCTGTTTGCTGTTGGTTTTGACTATAGCCTGCCTTAGCTGCACGCCAATATTCTCCAGATCGAGGTTTTCCAATAACGCTCTGATGGCTCCGGCGCCCATAAAAGCCTTAAACGAGCTGCCATACTTGTTCATTGCCTCACGGAATTCCCCCTCGCTAAGCAGTTGGCCCGCCTTCAGCGGGCTGTGTCCGGGATCTGTAACAACATAGTCCTGGAAATAGATTATCTTCTCAAGGTCCGATGTTTTCATCCCCAGAATAATACCAAGACGATTCGGGATAGATTTAAAAAACCATATATGTACCACCGGAGCTGCGAGATTGATATGTCCCATTCGCTTGCGACGGACACGACTATGTGTGACTTTGACACCACAGCGGTCACAGATTATCCCCTTAAACTTAGTGCCCTTGTATTTACCGCAGGCACACTCCCAGTCTCGTTCCGGCCCAAAGATTCGCTCGCAGAATAAGCCGTCCTTCTCCGGCCGATACGTACGGTAGTTTATGGTCTCGGGCTTGCGTACCTCACCGAAGGACCAACTGCGTATATCATTAGGGCTGGCCAAGGAGATCTTGACTGAACCATAATCGTTAATGCGATCGTAAATATTTCCTAACATTTATGGCCCCTTATAATGGTTAAATTGTTAAATGGTAAATGGATAAATGATTACCATTCACCGGTTACCAGTTACCAATTACCAATTACCAGTTACCAGTTACCAGTTATAGAGCATGGCTTCCAAGTCTTTTCTTTTCGAGCTGGATATTCAATCCCAGTCCTCTTATTTCATTACACAATACGTCAAAGGACAGCGGCGTACCCGCTTCAAGAGTGTTTTGTCCTTTGACCATAGATTCATAAATTTTTGTTCTGCCCTCCACATCATCGCTCTTGACGGTCAGCATTTCTTGTAGAGCATAAGCTGCTCCGTAGCCTTCCAACGCCCAGACCTCCATTTCGCCGAATCTTTGTCCACCGGTTCTGGCCTTGCCGCCTAACGGCTGCTGCGTAATCAAACTATACGGGCCGGTGGCACGAGCGTGGATCTTATCATCAACAAGATGATGCAGTTTCATCATATAGATATAACCGATGGTTGCCTGTTGATCGAACGGCTCACCTGTTCTACCGTCATACAATTGGGTTTTTAGCGTTTTGGGGATATTTATGAAAAATTCATCATGAGGTGGGGCTTGGCCCTTTTGCTCAAGCTCCTCTTTTCGCCGCTTCATAAGCTTATTTGCCTCATTATTGAGCTTAAGTATATCACCTTCCGTTGCGCCATTGAACACCGGTGTAACAGCATCAAAGCCCAGCACCTTTGCCACCCAGCCAAGATGAGTTTCAAGGATCTGACCGACGTTCATTCGGCTCGGTACACCAAGTGGATTCAATAATATGTCAAGGGGCGTACCGTCTTCAAGAAACGGCATATCCTCTTCAGGCATAGTCTTGGCAATAACGCCTTTGTTACCATGGCGACCGGCTATTTTATCACCGATAGACAACATTCTTTTTATCGCAACATAGACTTTTGCCATCTGCAGCACGCCACTTGGCAACTCATCGCCGTGTTTCAATCTTTCGATTTTACGGTTCTTTTCTTCTTGAAGCTCGGTAATCTTGATCCAGAATTTCTCCACGATTTTCTGTACGTTTTCTCGGGCAGACGCAGGTTTGACCCACTTAATGTCGAAGTTTTCTATCTGCTCATAAACAACTTCATCATTGTCGCTGACGCCGACTTTTTGACGAGTGGACGGATCGATGATATTGACATCGTATTTTTTATGGATTGACTCTATCATTTGCCTGAATATAACACATTCGTTAGCCAGGATTTCTTTTTCATATTGTTTTATCTGGGCATCAATGTCCTTTTTTTGCTCGTCAGTACCGGCTCCACGTCTGGTGAACAGCTCTGTCTTGATTACCACTCCCTCATAACCGCTGGGCAGCTCAAGCGAGTCATTTTTGACGTCTTCACCAGCTCTGCCGAATATAGCGTGTAAAAGCTTTTCCTCCGGAGTCAGTTCGGTCTTACTCTTTGGAACAACCTTGCCTACCAGAATATCACCGGGACAGACCCTCGTTCCCTCGCGGACTATTCCCCTTTCATCAAGATTTCGCAACGCTTTTTCGCTAACATTAGGAATATCACGAGTAAACTCTTCCTTGCCGAGGCGTGTCTCTCGAACTTCTGCTGTAAATTCATCTATGTGAATGCTTGTAAAACTGTCATCCTTACAAAATTTTTCGCTCACGATAATCGCATCTTCAAAGTTGTAGCCATCAAAAGAGACAAATCCAACCAAAACATTTTTGCCGAGCGACAGCACACCTTGTGACGTTCCTCCACCGTCTGCGATAATCTGTCCTGCCTTGACCTTGTCACCCAATGCGACAATCGGCTTCTGATTAAGACAGGTTCTTTCATTCAATCCAGCAAATTTGGCCAGTTTATATTCGTCGGTATGGCTAATAATTATCCTGGTACTGTCCACTGCGGTAACAACACCGCTATTTATGGCACGGATGACCATACTTGAATTCTGTCCTACAACCGTCTCCATGCCTGTACCGACAAGAGGCGGTTCTGTCTTTAAAAGCGGAACTGCCTGCCGCTGCATGTTCGAGCCCATCAAAGCTCGGTTGGCATCGTCATGTTCCAAAAACGGTACCAGAGAAGCTGAAACTCCGACAATCTGCTTAGGTGAAATGTCAATGTAATCAACTTCATCACTTGAGACATGGGCAAGCTCGCCACCCTTTCTTGCCAAGACCAGACCTTTCTTGATCTTTCCGGTCTCCGGCTCCACGGCTCCGGGCGGAGCAAATACTGCTCTCATCTCCTCATCGGCACGAAGATACTTCACCTCATCCGTAACCTTTTCGGACTTTACCTTGCGATATGGTGTAAGCAAAAAGCCATATTCATCAACGGCTGCGAATATTGCCAAAGAGGAAATCAATCCGATATTCGTTCCTTCGGGTGTTTCGATCGGACAAATTCGCCCGTAATGGCTGATATGTACGTCTCTGACTTCAAAGCCGGCTCTTCTTCTGTTCAGACCTCCAGGTCCAAGAGCTGACAATCTTCTTTCGTGTGTTAATTGACTTAGAGCGTTTGTCTGATCGACAACCTGGCTCAACTCACCACGACCAAAGAAATAATTTATACTGCTGGCTACACTTTTTGAGTTCACTAGATCCGCGATTCGCAACTGCTCTTCGACGTCTCTTTTAATGCTCATTCTTTCCTGAACGGTTTTTCTGAGCTTCAACAATCCCTTTCTGATCTCATCAGCAGCAAGCTCCTCGATAGTCCGCAGTCTTCTGTTTCCGAGATGGTCAATATCGTCAATTTCACCTTCGTTGTTCCGCAAAGCGATAATGTATTTCATAGTGTTAAGGAAGTCTTCCGGCCGAAGCGTCATCTCATTTTCATCTACGGCCTGGTTAAATTTACGATTCAATCTGAATCTACCGACTTTACCGAGCCGGTATCGGTTGGAATCAAAAAATTTCTCCGCAAAGAATGTTTTTGCTTTCTCCTGGTTGGGTGGATTGCCAGGTCTTAATCTCACATAGAACTTCAATAGTGACTGTTCGTGGCTCTGGCAATCATCTTCAGCAAGTGTATTTAAAATAAGTGTATCTCTGACCTCACTAATAACCTCAACTTTTTTAATGCCACTTTTTTGTTGTATTAAGGTAGCTTTATCACCGATTTGCGAGCCGGCTTTTGCTATTATTTCACCGGTTTCTTTATCCACGATTGGCTCCACCGACCACATAGAAGGTGTGAGTTTGTCAACGGAGACCGTGTTTGTTTTATAAAACGAACGCAATATTGACTCAGTCGTCCCATAGGCTGAATCTATTGCTCGTAAAAAAATCGTTGAAGGTATCTTACTGGACTGGTCAATTCGTACTACCAAAATGTCTTTCTGAGTAACACCTATTTCTATCCAGCTACCTCTCTCCGGGATGATTCTGCCACCGTGTAGAACCCTATCGCCTTCCTTGCTCTCAATGAGAAAATCTACACCGGGACTGCGGTGAAGCTGGCTGACAATTACTCGTACAGCACCATTGATTATAAACTCACCGCCGCCTATCATAATCGGTATCTCACCAAGATATATGCCTTGCTCGGCTAAATCCTCACCTTGCACGCTGCGCAAGCGACAAAAGATTTTTAACGGATAAGCATAGGACAACCGTAGCTGTACGCACTCGGTCTGCGAATAGTGTGGCTTTTCCAGCTCATAGTACAGATATTCCAGAATCTTCTTTTTATCATAGCTCTCAATTGGAAATATCTCTCTGAAAAGCGCTTCAAGGCCGATATCGCTTCTTTTGCCTGGTGGAATATCTTTTTGCAAAAATCGGTCGTAACTTGACCTTTGTACCGCTACGAGGTCGGGAATTTCCATAGTGTCATTTACTTTTCCGAAAATGCGAATCGGTTTTAGAACCATCTGTTACTCCCAGGATTCAAATCCCGTTAGAGGCAAAGCCTCTAAACGGGACAAATAGATAAGACCTCATTTCCGCTTATGCCAATTCAACGGCAGCTCCCACAGCTTCAAGCTGCTTCTGAGCCGCCTCTGCCTCCTGTTTGTTCAATCCCTGCTTTACCGGCTTGGGCACACCATCGACAAGATCCTTTGCTTCCTTCAAACCAAGCCCAGTCAAAGCTCTCACTTCCTTGATAACCTGAATTTTCTTATCTCCGAAACTTTTAAGGATTACATCAAAGCTTGTTTTCTCCTTAACCTCTTCAGCCGCCGCAGACACCGGCCCTGCCATCATGACAGCACCGCCTGCCGCCGGCTCTATACCATACTCCTGCTCGAGGTAATCACCAAGCTCTTTAGCCTGCATTAACGTCAGGTTAACTATTGCGTCACCAAGTTTTTTAATCTCAGTGCTCCACTTCTTCTTGTCCTTTGTTTGTGGTTTTTCTTCCTTTTTTGTTTCTTTTACCTCTTTTGCTTCCTCTTTAACTTGTTCCTTCACCTCTTCTTTAGTTTGTTCTTTTGCCTCTTCTTTAGCTTGTTCTTTTGTCTCTTCTTTTGCCATTTCTATCTGCTCCTATTATTCTGCGCTTGATGGTAGCCGAAACTCCGTCGTTTCATTTAACTCCGACTTGTCGGAGGCAGCCACACAAGCAACCTTGTGTCTTGTCTTATGCCGCTTGTTTTTCAGCCCTTTCGATAACAGTCTTTATACAACCGGCTATTATAGTTGCAGCAGCGCCAAAACAGCCGCTCAATCTTGCCCCGGGTGATTGTGCCTGAGAGATTATTTTGCCCTGCAGTTCTGGACGCGTGGGCATCTTTGAGAGTTCCCCTGCTGCTGTAGCATCTAAAGATGAGCCTTCCAGAAATGCTCCTTTTATCTCTATTGTAGGAACCTTTTTGCACCACTGCGTCATTCCTTTAGCCACATCAACAATGCTATCACCGCCATACACAATGGTGCATGGGCCTTTAAACAGAGTCGTCGCCGTCTCCAGCCTGACATTACATAGAGCCTTTTTAAACAGCGAGTTCCTCACTACCATTAACCTGATGCCCTTTTCTTTAAGCTCACCACGCATCAGATTATTGTCAACTCCACTGACACCAATCGTGCTGACAACCAGGAAATCGCTAATATGCTCATCAGCAACTTTCTTTTCCAGCTCTGCCTGAAGCAGTTCTTTTACGAACTTACTCATCTTTCACCTGTTAATATCAAGAGTTTCATTGTATGCTGCACAATCAATCGGTCTTTAAACAACAACAGCTACAACAGGGCTCATCGTTGCAGATATGCACATTTTCTTTATATATGTGCCTTTCGCTGTTGCCGGTTTAATTTTCTTTATATGTGTGACGAATGCCTCGATATTACCTATAAGCTTTTCTGCCTCGAAGCTCTGCTTGCCGACTACTATTTGGACATTTCCACCTGCATCGTTCCTGAATTCAACTTTGCCCGCCGTGAATTCAGCTACGGCTGTGGCTACATCATCGGTTACAGTTCCCTTCTTCGGTGAAGGCATTTTCCCTTGTGGACCAAGCAGTTTGCCGAGCTTACTGACCTTGCCCATTACCTTCGGCGAAGCAATCGCCACATCGAAATCCATCCAGCCGCCCGAGACCTTTTTTATAAGCTCGTCACAGCCGACATCAATGGCACCGGCCTTTTGGGCAGCTTCGATGTCCGGACCTTCACAAAAAGCAACGACTCTTTTCTGTTTACCAATTCCATAAGGCAAAGATATTGCGCCGCGAATAATTTGGTCGGCTTGTTTCGCGTCTATTCCCAGATGCAGAACACACTCTATGCTCTGGTCAAACTTCGCTGTGTTGAAAGATTTGACTTTTTCGACCGCCTCCGCCAGACTCACCGACTCCTTACTTGCTTTTTGCGATTCTTTCTCGTATTTTTTGCTTCTATACCTCATATCTTATCTCTTACAGCGTATTACACCGCCTGAACAATTTCTTTTGCTATTCACCACTTTCTATTATTTCTACGCCCATACTTCGGGCTGTACCTCTAATGATTTTTTCAGCACCGGCTATATCATACGCGTTCAAATCTTTGAATTTGGTCTCAGCAATTTTCCGGATTTGTTCAGCAGTTACTTTTCCGACTTTTTCTTTATCTGGAACTCCACTTCCCTTTGCAATTTCAGCCGCCTGTTTCAGCAGTACCGCTGCTGGCGGGCTTTTAACTTCGAAAGTGAAACTTTTATCCTTATAGACGGTTATCACAACCGGCACAATTGTTCCATTGAGCTGTTTTGTTCGCTCATTAAACTGCAAAACGAACTGGCCGATATTAACACCATGCTGACCCAAAGCAGGTCCAACAGGCGGGGCCGGTGTCGCCTGTCCGCCCTGCGCCTGCAATTTAATCTTTACTGCTACTTCTTTAGCCATTGCTATACCCTTGATTCTTGGTTCTTGATATGAACCGGCGATGCCATACTCAATATCACAGCTTTTCGATTTGCCAATACTCTATATCCAGCGGTGTGCTTCTACCGAATATCGTAACAATCACCTTCACAATCCCGCGCTCGGCATCAATCGAATCGACTACGCCCTCAAAATTCTCAAAAGCACCTTCTCGGATTTTAATCTGATCGCCTTTTTGGAACTCGACTTTGATGCTTGGCGCCTCCTCCGGCTTTTCCGCCTCTAACAGCATCTTTGCCACATCCGTATCCCTCATTGGGGTCGGAACTCCCTCTGTACCAATAAAATCACCGACTCCGGGGGTCGCCTTAATCATAAACCAGGCCCTTTCAGGAACTCGGCCATCCTCGGTCGGGTCCATCTCCATAAAGACATAGCCGGGATACAATTTTCTCTTCTGGATTGTCTGTCTGCCTCCCCGTATTCGCTTAATCTGCTCTACAGGAACCTCTATTCTACCAATAATATCCGTTAAGCTCTCATTTTCCACTTTCTGCGCAAGAGCTTCTTTTACCTGCATCTCTTTATTTGCCGCAACTCGCAAAACGTACCACTGCATCGCACCGCCTTAAGCAAACAGCCAGTCAAAAAAAAGTCTAAAGCCGGTATCTGTTGCACCAAGAAGAACAGCCATAAAAACCACAACCACAATCACGATAAAGGTCGAAACGGCTATTTCTTTCCTGCTCGACCAGCTTACTTTCTTCATTTCGCCTTCACCCGCTATCAGGAAATCTGCAACAGAAGGCTTATTCATAAAGTAAAAAATCAAAATGCCCAAAGCGACTAACAATCCTGCGGGCACCATACTTTCGACCCACAATCCCAAATCAGTAGCTTCCAATAGGTGATAAAGCCGCAAACAGCCTAATCCGACGATTAGCGCTGTACCCAAGGCGCTGCATAATCTGGTGTATTTTCCTTGTCCAGGTTTATAAATTCTAAAAAACACCTTATCTAATCCTGATTGCCTTTAGTTTTTTCTGACCACGATTTGTCGGGACTGATGATAATCAAAGCAGGCCAGAAGGGAATCGAACCCCCAACCTTCGGTTTTGGAGACCGACGCTCTGCCAATTGAGCTACTGGCCTAATCTCTATTGATATTGTCATCACAGGGCAGATTTATCCTATTTACGTCGTATTTTGTGAACGGTATGTTTGCGTTCTTTTCTACAAAATTTTTTAAGCTCTATTTTCGGTACACCCTCAGCTACGCTGATACTCGTGCGATAGTTTCTGCTGCTACATTCAGTGCATTCAAGCCACACGTTTTCCCTTTTGCTCTTCTTCGCCATAGAAATACAATCCTACCAAGCAGGCCGATTATTTAAGTAAATTTGCTCTGCCTGCAGATGTCCGCTAACGATGTCTCACCGCCGCCGACAGTAATACTTTGATTCCTCAATTCATGGAACCCATTCGTTACTCAGAGGTGCTATGCAAGGATTTTCGTTACCACGCCGGCACCGACCGTTCGACCACCTTCACGAATAGCAAAACGAAGTCCTTCTTCCATAGCAATGGGGGAAATAATCTCCACCTCCATAGTGATATTATCGCCCGGCATACACATCTCTGCAGGCTTGCCTTCCTCACTTAACAGCGCAAGAATTGAACCAGTGACATCTGTAGTTCTAAAATAGAACTGTGGTTTGTAACCCGGGAAAAACGGTGTATGACGGCCACCTTCTTCTTTTGTCAGGACATAGACCTCGGAATGAAACTTGGTATGAGGCGTGATGCTGCCCGGCCGCGCAATTACCTGACCTCTTTCGAGCTCCTTTTTCTCAACTCCACGTAAAAGCAAACCAATATTATCACCGGCCTGGCCTTCATCGAGGGTTTTGTTGAACATTTCCACACCGGTTACAACTGTTTTACGTGTTTCTATAGCCAATCCGATGATTTCTACTTCTTCGCCAACTTTAACTCTTCCACGATCAACCCTTCCCGTACCGACTGTTCCCCGGCCTTTTATGCTGAAGACATCCTCAACCGGCATAAGGAACGGCTTATCGACATCCCGCACGGGAATTGGGACATATTCATCCATCACCTTAAGCAATTCAAGGATAGGTCCACATTCAGGGTCATCTATGCTCTCGGCTCTCATTGCTTTCAGAGCACAACCGCGGATAACAGGTGTATCATCACCTGGAAAATCATATTTATTCAACAGATCTCTTATCTCCAGCTCAACCAGATCCAATAATTCCGGGTCGTCCACCAAATCCACTTTATTAAGAAAAACAATTATAGTGGGCACGTTAACCTGGCGGGCTAACAGAATATGCTCACGAGTCTGCGGCATCGGACCGTCGGCTGCACTAACGACAAGAATGGCCCCGTCCATTTGTGCCGCACCTGTAATCATGTTCTTGACATAGTCTGCATGGCCCGGACAATCAACGTGCGCATAGTGCCGATTCTCTGTCACGTATTCAACATGCGCCGTGGCAATGGTCAGAATCTTTGTTTCATCGCGCCGCCCTTGAGACTCCGATGCTTTTGCGATTTCATCATAAGATTTGAACTTTGATAGGCCCTTGAAATCCATCACTCTTGTCATTGCAGCCGTCAAAGTTGTCTTGCCGTGGTCAACATGCCCGATGGTTCCAACGTTTACATGTGGTTTTGTCCGTTCGAATACCGCCTTAGCCATTTTAATATAGACCTCCAATATGCAAGGTTAATATTATTTACTTGCCCAAATCTTCACTTACTCTCCGACATCCGCTTTCAAACCTCAATAATTAGCTTCACGTTAAGATTCATATATAGTTTGCAAGCAATCTCAGCTCGACCTGCTTACATTTAGCTGCTGATGGGATTCGAACCCATAACCTCGTCCTTACCAAGGACGCGCTCTACCTGCTGAGCTACAGCAGCAAAAACCAATTCACCTTGATCATCCTGCAGACAACAATATCCCCTTGTTTTCCCCTAAAGTTAATAAGGAAAAAGCCTGCTACATGACCTACTTTAGTATAAACAAGTTATAATACAAGAATTGCTTTAAGAACTGCAAACATAAAAAACAAAAAAAATAAAAAAACACAAAAAATCTTCACAGCTCGTTTTTTTCTAAAAATGAGCCAAACTTGCTGTTTACAGACAAAAGTAACGCAAATCTGTGCTTACATTATATCGGTTAAAGTCGCGGTTAATCACCTATATTTCATTGTGGTTCCGTAGTTGCTGCCTTGCTAATGAGTTCTTTCCAGCGTTTCATCTGCTTACGCCACTCAGGCTTGGCCTGAAGGGCATCTCCCTTAATCTTATTTAGTGCATCCAACACAGTGTTAGGATCTGCTCCGCCCTCGTCGGGAGCACTTAGATATGCGTCAATTGAGCGTACCACTTTATTGTCGAGATCTAAGTCCTTTTGTAATAAGCAGTTTTCTACTAAATTAACTGCAAGATCTATCTTTGACCATCTTAAATACACCTTCACCAACTTAGACAAAATAGCCTCTTTTTCCTCTTCGGTCTGCGTAGCTTCACGTAATCTGCCCAGATAGTTTGCCGCCTGTTCAAACTGACCCATCTCAATATAAAGGTTAGCCAACATTTCTCTGATGTTTTTGAGAACTTCCGGCTTATTTTCACCAATCTTTCGATCTGCTATCTCAAGAAAAGCAATTTTCTGCTCGTCGGATAGCTTGATTTGGCTATTTTTCGAAAATAACTTGTCTATCCACTCGCTCAAAACGCTGGTATCGGAGCCGTTAAATATTTTGAGCATTGCCTGCCAGGCCAGCTTGCCTTCCGGGCTTGAACCTATTTTTTCCACCAGCCACACCAGGTCTTCCTTGGCACCGACATCGCTGGCAAGGTCTATCAGCTTCCTCCTCAGAATTGCACTGGGGTCATTGACGAAATCTTTTCTCAATATCTTAAGGGCACCCGCTTTATCAATATAGATAAGTCCATCTATTGCCGCTTCTCGAACCAAATCTGTTCTGTCATTTATAGACTTTTCAAACAAAGGTCTGAATAGCTTTCTCGCCGGCACATTTTGAGCACTTTGGGACGCACAGAGCCCCGCCATCGTGCTAAGTAGCTCACCACGCAAAGCCCCATTTGTATCTTTGTCTTGCTGGTTAAATTTTTCCGCCAACTTACCGAGATATTTTTCGACCTCAGCAGACGCTAATCCATCCTGCTCAAGCAACCTTTTCATAACTTCCGCACCCTTTTGCGCCTTTTTCGGGTCATTCTCATTGAGATATTTGACCGCCCAATCCAAGGCCTGCTTTCTTATATCCTCAGGAACTTTTATATTAGGATTAGGAGCAAAGGCATATCCGAGTGCTACAAATAATTCTATTTTAACTCCGTCATCATTTTCGACTTCGAGCCGAGCCAGCAGACTTTGAGCAGGGATCACACCACCCATTAAAGAAAGCAGTTGAGCCGTTTTAAGCCGGACATCTCTATTTTGGTCCGATATTAAATTCGCCAGAATGGGCCCTACCTCCCCCGGCAGCTTTGGATTAGGTCGGGTTCCCACCCTATCCTGGCGGACCTTTTCCAAAGCCCATAATCTGATTATCATCTCAGGATCACGCAAATTCTCCACCAGAAACTGGCTCCTGACCGCATCATCACTCAAAGCTAAGTATATCTTATCAAGCGCCGTGCGGTAGCGCTGCCGCCACGAGTTCAATTCGGTTTCCAGTCTTCGGATTTCTGTTTCTTTGCGGAGGAGCCTATCCCGCAAGAAGGCTTCCGGACCTTGGCGTTTCAACTCATTTATAATTTCTTTGCGGACCTCAACGCTGCCTCCGATTGGTATGCCTATAGAAGAAAGGGCACTTGCTGCTGCGGCTGCCACCTGACTTTCAGGATCTTCAAGCAGCTCAATTAACTTCAATACCGCCGCCATATCAGGATGAAGCCTCAACGCATATATCGCGTTCAATCTCGCCTTCACCGGTAATGAGGCATTTATTGCTATCCTTTCAAGAGGTTCTTTAATTTGCTCATACTTAAAAACCAAGGTCGCTTCAGCAGCTAATCTCGCCCCGGTGATATCGTCAGTGGTCAATATTTCAAGCAGAGGCTGGATAAATTCCTCTTTATTCTCTACTGTTTTTTGTGTTGTTCGCGTCTGAATTAGTGCTTTGCATACAGCCACTCGTGCGCTGTTACTGTCAGTTTGCTTTAGTGCCTCAAGCAGAAATTTCCTGGCTTGGGGGTCTTTATTAAATAGCAGTACAGTTGCCGCCTCTGTCGAACCCTTCAATAAAGCATCTCTGATGATTTTCAACTGGGGGTCAAGCTCGGTCTTTGTGGATGCTTCATCGGTCAGCAAGGCTGGTTCGCTCTGGCCAACGCCAGCCTGCTGACATCCTATCACTAACAGGAACATTATCAGATACAATCGTTTTGTGCTCATTCGAATGGCCTTAAGGAAACTGCCGCCTGTCCATTTAAGTATCATAATAACCGCCAAATCCATCCCGGTCAATTAGCTCTCAGCGATTTTCTTCATTCGCACACATTTTGTCCAGAACCACTAAAATATATCGGATAGCAAACTCTCAACTGTACTTACCTGCCTTTTGCAAATGCACTTCCATTACGGCCTTGGATGGAATTTCTTATGAATCCTTCGCAATCTTTCCTGGTCAACGTGTGTATAAATCTGAGTTGTGGCTATATCAACATGTCCGAGCATTTCCTGGACGCTGCGCAGGTCGGCTCCACCAGCTAATAGATGTGTCGCGAAGCAATGCCTTAGTGTATGAACAGTCAAATTTCGCGGCATACCTGCACGCATCGCGTATTTCTTAACTAACCTCCAGATTTCAATACGACTCATAGGCCGACCTGTTCGGGAAAGCAGCAGAAAATCTGCACTTCCAACCTTTATCAATTTAGGCCGACCGTCAGGTATCGCCAGATACTCAGTTGTCGTGGCACAAGCCACTTTACCAAGCGGTATAACTCGCTCTTTGTTGCCCTTACCCATACAGCGAAGATAGCCGATATCGAGATTTAAATCGGACGTTTTCAAACATGCTAATTCACTTGCACGAATTCCCGTAGCATAAAGCAATTCAAGCATCGCTCTATCACGCAGATAAAAAGGCTCGTCCGGATGTGGAGCATTCAGGAGATCGATAACCTGCTGTTTGCTGCAGGTAATCGGCAGCTTCTGCCAGGCCTTCGGGCTTTCAATAGTACAGGCCATGTCGTCTTCAACAAGGTCCATAAGCTTTGCAAATCGCAGCAGCATCCTTATCGCAACAAGACAACGCTTCATCGAGCTTTCGCTCATCTGTTTTTGAGTGAGAATTCGCAGATAGCTTCGTATAAGGACAGGATTTATCTGTTGCAATCCATGAATTTTACACGATTTACAATATTCCAGAAAACCCTTCAGGTCGCGGCCATAAGCCAAAATCGTATTATTGGAAAGTCCCCCCTCAACGACTAAATAATCGAGAAAATCTTTCACACTTTGTCCGAGAGGAAGGTTCAATATTTTTTCACTAATAGATTGTGTCTGTGTAGAAAGCATATCTTTAATCTCTCGCGAAGCGGGAACCCTTGCTCGCTGACTTCGATTATCTCAGTCGCACAGAAAATCTCCGTGAAGTCGCTCGGAATCCGGCCCAGGTCACAAATGGCAATTCACTATTGGTTTTCCGCGAAGCGGGGTCCCTTCACGATGCTCTATAAGTTTCTATACTAATATCGGCATTCAGACAATTTTACCTTTAGCTAACCAGAGAAACGAACATATAACACTTGCCCATACAGAACATATCTGATAATATACAAGCACATCGAAGCATCAGTGGTGCCAAGTTTCAATCCGATCTCCTAAGGAGGTCTCATAAAGGAGTCGAGATATGAGCGGTATTTTTGGAGTCGTCTCAAAAGGAGGTTGTGCAGAAGCTCTTTTCTACGGCACAGATTATCATTCGCACTTAGGAACAGAATACGGCGGTCTGGCTGTGCTTGATAAAGACTTTACCCGTCAGATACGGGATGTAACTCAAAGCCAGTTTAAGTCTAAATTTTACGACGATTATAAAGACATGAAAGGCAACAAGGGTATTGGTGTTATTAGTGCCTTTGAGGAACAGCCTATTTATCTGCGGTCAAAATTTGGGCCTTTCTGCATTGCGACAAACGGGAGAATTGAAAACGCCGAAGAGCTTGCTGAAGATTTGATGGAAAAAGGAATATCTTTCAGCGAGGTAAGCGGGAAAAGTGCCAACGCTACAGAGCTGATAGCAAAGTTGATCAACCAGGGAAACGACCTGATAAACGGTATAGAAAAAATGTTTGATGTTATAAAGGGCTCCTGTTCACTGCTGCTGCTTAACAAAGATGGTATATATGCTGCAAGGGACAGATTCGGATACACACCGCTTGTTATCGGCAAGCGAAAAGACGCCTGGGCAGTCACGACTGAGACCAGCGCATTTCCAAATAACGACTTCGAGATAATAAAATATGTCGAGCCGGGTGAAATAATTCTGATAAGCGAGCAGGGAATGGTACAAAAAAGAAGGCCGACAGTAGAAAATATAAGCCAAATCTGCGCATTTCTCTGGATTTATACCGGCTTTCCTGCATCAAGCTATGACGGAATAAATGTGGAAATCGTCAGAGAAAAATGCGGACGATATCTTGCAAAACAAGATAAAGATATCGATGTTGATTTGGTCACCGGAGTCCCTGATTCCGGAATCGCACATGGTTTAGGCTATGCGATGGAATCCGGCAAGCCCTTCAGACGCCCTCTTGTTAAATATACCCCGGGATATGGTAGAAGCTACACTCCGCCTTCGCAAGAGATACGCGACCATATTGCAAAGATGAAACTCATCGCTATCAAAGAAGTGATCAAAGGTAACAGCATTGTTGTATGTGAGGACTCTATTGTGCGGGGAACGCAACTGAAAAACTTCACTATAAAGAAACTATGGGATTGCGGTGCCAAACAGATACATATAAGGCTGGCCTGCCCGCCTTTGATGTTTCCATGCAGGTTCAATCTTTCCACGCGTTCGAGTCATGAGCTTGCCGCCCGCAAAGCCATTCACCGCCTGGAAGGTCATGACGTTGAAGATGTGTCGGAATACATAGACCATAATTCCGATAAATACAAAAAAATGGTGGAATATATTGCCAAAGATTTAGGTGTCACGACACTCAGATATCAGACTGTGGATGATATGGTTAAGGCCATCGGAAGGCCCAGGGATAAGCTCTGCCTTTCTTGCTGGACCGGCGAACGCCCAAAATCAACATGCCCGAAACCAGCAATAGATATAGTGGATATAAAAAAGCCTTCTGAGAAGAAGGCTAAAAAAGAGAAATCTACTCTGTAAACTCTGTTCTGCTATAATATAATTGTATCTTTCGTTATTCAGGTTTAGCCGTCGCCGGCACGGCGACGTTTATTTCAGCTAATCTTTTTTACCGTAAAGCCAGTTCGAATCAGCTAATTCATATTCGACGATTTCATCAGGGTGGAAAAATATCTCTATTTCCCGCTCAGCCGACTCCCGACTGTCGGAGCCGTGAATAAGATTGTATCTTACGGAACAGCCAAAATCACCCCGGATAGTGCCCGGCTGAGCTTCATAGCCGGAAGTAGCTCCCATTATCTTGCGTATGATTTCTATAACACCTTCCGCCTCCCAGACCATCACAAGCATCGGTGCTGAACTTATATATCTTACTAAACCTTCGTAAAATGGCTTTCCTTTATGTACTGCATAAAGCCGGCGCGCTGACTGTTCAGAGATTTGCATAAACTTTGCGGCGACGAGTTTTAAGCCCTTTCGTTCGAGTCGCGATATTATCTCGCCCATTAAATGACGTTGGATAGTATCCGGCTTGATGATTACCAGAGTTCGTTCTGCCATGTTTATACTTCTTGGCTCGTCGCTTGTCTCTATTTCTGTTTTCTGTTAGCGAGACGCTACGCTACATCCCCTCAGGGACAATGTAAATCTCAACTCGTCTGTTAAGAGGATTGCCTTTTTTATTGGGCTTATTGTCCGCAATCGGTCTATATTCGCCAAAGCCGCGGGCGCTCATTCGTTTCGGGTCGATCTTATTCTCTGCCATCACGTTTAGCACCGATACAGCTCTGTGGACGGACAGGTACCAATTGTTCGGATGTTTCGCAAGCGTCGCGGGCTTGCCAATCGGGATGTCATCTGTGTGACCCGCAATTACAATATCGAGTTTTTTAGCCTCTTCGGAATTCAAAATTTCACAAAGTGATTTAATAGCTTTTACCGCCTCCGCTGCCACCTTGTCACTGCCCACTTCAAAAAGTAAATCGCTCTTGAACTTCACTATTCCCAGGCTTGCGTCGTATGTAACCAGATCATACTGCTTGGCAAAATCTTCCAGCTTGGTGCTTAGCTCCACTGGTAGTTGTGCGCCGCCGTAGAGCAGTTTCTTCTGCATTGAATCAATTAGCCCTTGTTTCTTAGCCAGGTCTTCCTTAAGAGCAGCGATTTTTTGCTCCAGTGTTTCTACATCGATGCCGCCCTTTTCTTCGGCATCGGCAAGCTCTCTGTTCAGCTTGTCAAGCTCAAGGTTTTTAGCCGCCACATCAGCCCGCAGCGCATCTATTTGCTTTTGCTGTGTTTCGTTTTGAATTCGCAAGTCCTCTAACTCTGAATTGCAACCACCCACCAGCACTATGATACCTACAAGCAAAACCATTAACAGTCTCGTAGTTAGCATTGTTCAATCCTTTCCAAAATTAAGATATTACTCCATAAAAATTGTACAAGAATTTTTTTATAAGCTATTACAACCGACTAATCGCTGAAACTGTGCCGCAAATTGCACAACGGAACTTCGCCGTTAATCGGTTACACTATAAGTAAAGCCTATTCATATTTAACCGTCAAGAATAAATCTCAAAATATAAAGTGCCCCTCAAGAGAAAGAAGGGATTTTTATAATTTGATTGATAGCTTACTTTCATGCCTTCAAAGCGGCTGCTTTTAATGTATCTTTATCGTAAAAAACGATGTTCCGATAAATATATTAAAATGACACGACAAACAAAAATATTCCTTAAACAAAGCAACACCAAAGTCGTAAATTTATCTTGATATAAACTGTTTTTTGGGGTATCATTAATGTTTTAAACCAAAACAGAAAAGGGGATAGTATTTAGTTCCCCCTCTCTTTCTAAGTGCTCTAAAAATATTAAGGTTTTTTAGGAAGTTCGACAATGAAAAAAATACTCAGTTTGGTAGTCAGTTTGATGCTTGCCTGTTCTGTATTTTTCGCAGGCTGTGATGAGCGCCAGTCCGGTTCCACTCCCGCTGAACTACCGAGCGATGAAAATAACAACTACACGGCGGTTCAAACTCCCAATAGCGTTGTGGAGTGGCCTGTGACTTCTACCATCGAAGAGGAAGAGAACGCAGCCGAGAAGCCGATCCGGACACCGGATATTATGTTTGTCCCGACGCCTCAGGAGGTGGTGGAAAAGATGCTGGAGATGGCGAAAGTCACAAAGGACGATTTGGTTTATGACCTGGGCTGTGGTGACGGCAGAATCGTAGTAACGGCAGCTCTGAACTATGGTTGTAAGGCAGTAGGTTATGACATTGACCCGCAACGTATTAAAGAATCGCTGGAAAATGTAAAGAAGAATAACGTTGGGCACTTAGTTGCAATTGAGCAGGAGGATATTTTCACCCTCGACCTCAGCGAGGCGAATGTAATCACTCTCTATCTGCTTCCGAGTCTGAATGTAAAGTTGATTCCACAACTGGAGAAGCTCAAGCCCGGCTCTCGGATTGTATCGCACGATTTCGATATGAGGGGAGTCAAACCGGATGAGGTTGTCACCGTGACCAGCGAAGATGGCTCCCAACACAAAGTATATCTGTGGACAACACCGCTCAAAAAGGAAACCGAAGCGGTGGAACAGAATTCGGAATTCTGATTGTAGAACACTCTGATACGGTAATTTGTACCACATCAGGTGCTTGTAATTCAGCGCCGTAGGGCGTCCTGTGGAGAAAAACCTTTCTTGATTACAGAACAAAGCTCGTTCAATCTAAAATAGTTGTTGGTTGATAGACACATAGTACAGGTTTTAGGATAAATTGACTGCTCGATAATCAATAAGATGTTCTAAATGAAAGAGATTTACTATTTTCCTCGCAAAAAAAATGGTAGTACTTTATTACTCTGCCTTTTTATCATAGTCCATGGACACAGTCTATCTCAGGCCAAATTCCTCAATCCAAAAGATGCTAAAACACCGCCGCAGGCCCGGCTGGCATCATACGCAAGCTCCACCATAGGAACAAATTTTCTTGGCCTCGAAGATTTAGGACCACACTCTTACAGACCCAACATATCTGAGAAAAACGGCATTATATATACTTGCAAAGCAGGACATATTGACATAGCTCATGCGCGCAAACTCATCGATTGGACAGCCTTTCTTGCAGCAAAAACCTTTGATAACCTGATTGAAAACAAGGCCGATTTCACATTCACAACAGCAAAACCTTCTATATACCATGTAAATATCGTATATCCTCAATACTGGACAGTTCTTTCGGAGCAGCAAAAAGAAAAAGTCGCCCGAGATATTTCCATCAAGGTCGGGCAATACATGGCTTATACAGCGAGTATATGGCACGAAACTCTTACATGGTTCGGTTATAAAAGTTTAAGATTTTTTACGGATTTCCCCTCCGCATTTTCGTGGGAGGACACTTTCTCAAATGTTTTTGGAAGCCACATTGCTGCTATGGCGCTGACAGATAGCGAGCATGAATTCAACGAAGCGGTGACGTTAGCTCTTGATCGGGAGCTTGAAAAGCTCGGTGTCCAATCAGCACGTACAGCAAGGCGCGCCGCTGAAGAGGTAAGGGGACTATGGTTCTCAGGCGATTTGCTGTTTGTTGACATCAAAAAGAGAAACTTCGATATAGGCCTGAATGACGGTTTCATTACACCGTTTATTGTTCCATCGTTAGCTGAGTGCGAAGGAGCAGAAGCTCAAGCATACCCGGTTCCAAACCTCGCTTCTCTTTCCAAGTATGGATTTTCAGTGCGACTTAAAATTGAACCAAGGGAATGGGAAAAAGACAGAATCCTAAGGATTGTGTATCCGCAGGCAGAAAACAAAAGTAATTGGATCGAGCCAGCTATTCACTTTGCCCCAATCATGGACTACATCAAAAAAGAAGCAGTAGCAAAATATGGTTATGATGTGAATTGAAGACAGAGCAATTTCTATCTTCTGTTTTCTGCTCCGCAAAAGGCGGAATTTCAAAGGATTTGGAAACCAACTGCAGTAATATCATCAACCTCAGAAGGTCTAACGGTTTGATTATGCACTAATGAGTTAAATCCATCCATCATTTCCACAACAGGCAATTCAGCGATTCTGCAGAACTGGTCATTGAAATGAAAGCCGGTCATGTCGTCGAACCCGCCTATAAACGGCTCTGCTCCATCAGAGTACAGCAATAACTTATCACCGCTTTGAAGCTGGACGGTTTGCTGAATATAGTCGGCATTTTCAAAAACTCCGAGCAGCGAGCCTCGCAATTCCAATTGCTCAGGTCGCTTACCGGGCCGGATAAGAACCGGATAGGGATGCCCGGCACGAGCGAAGGTCAACTGCAATGTCTTTATATTCAGCAAACAGTAGCAGCCTGTAGCGAACTGGTAACCGGAGAGCTTCTGGCTTGTCAGCCGAACATTGAGGTTCTTTATGACTTCCGCCGGCGAAAAAATCTTATAACTATTTTCGTATGTCTCACGCATAACCAGGGCCTGTTTAACAAAGATGGTTAAAAGCGCAGCCGGCATTGCGTGACCGACGGCATCAGCTACATAGAAGCCGACATGTTGCTCATCTATTCGTACAACATCGTAAATATCACCTGAGACCCATTCTGCCGGCAGGAAAATAGTAGCCCACTGTAATTCGTCGCAATTCGGCAGTTGATCCGGCAGAAAGTCACGCTGAACTCTGCCGGCCATACGAAGCTGCTCTGCGAGGTTATCAACCAGCGTACCAGCCATTTGAAGCTGCTGACCCAATGTATTTTTATCCGCCCTTTGGCAGTTTTCGATTTGATTTGTCGCAAGTGCAGGTTTTACTGTTATACCAGGACTTTTTTTACGATACGCAAGATTGAGGCTGATATTAAGCCACAGTTCATCTGTGTCGACGGACTTCGCAGAGTTAGTCCTGGAGAAACTGTTATTCGCCGGCGCTAAAGAAAAACTCTTAACAGGTGTTTCCGTACGATTTGTGAGTAGAATCACACCGACACCTTCCATCTCAAGCGATTCAATTATTCTGGCCAATTGCCACTGCTGTGGTCCATCGGACTTCGGCGGGACTTCGACGAGCTTCATTTGGGTCTGAGCCTCGGCTCGGCTGAACCCTCCAAAGTCCGGGTCGAAGACGGCCGAGTCGCTCAGTCGACTCGTCTGGGCGAAGCCAGCCGTAGCCTGAGACGTGGGGGATTCATCAGCATCGATAATCACAGTCCCAATAAGGCTGACTCTATTACGAATCTGGGAGAATTTATCTATGGGTAATACCATAAAGGAAAGTTTATTCTGCCTTAACAGTCGTTTTACTTCTGTAGGGATATTATTGCCGTTATTTGTCAGATAGAGAACGTCAGTAAATCTTTTCAGCACCTCGGATTGATTTAATAATGCTGTTTTTCCCATTTTTGGCTGCCTTTTTTCTGTGCGTTATAGGTCCTTGTATTTACATACATTCTGCGATTATCGACATAGACTAATTTCGGCCTATTAGAGGTGTTACTTTGCAGCTTTTTGTTTTTTCTGCTGTTACCCCCCTGCTTTCTTGCCCCTGCCTTCGAAGGGGATTTTATCATAGGATTTTCCTTCGTTTAGCCGTTGTCAATACGGCGACGCTGTTTGCCTGCCCTCCAAAGCACGTAGTGCGGCGGAGGGTCATTCCGTGCTTGACACGGAATCCACTTCCCTTTATCATTTCTTTTAGTGCGAGTATCAAGAGGAATACGCAATGCCGAATAACAATATAAAGCTGAGAAAGAAGGATTCCATCCGGCGAGTGCTATATTATGCTCATAGTTTTCATTGATATTCCCCGAGTTTTGTAGGGTGGGGTCGCAACCCCACCGTTAACCGAGCCGAACCAATGTTTCGCAGGCCTCTTTTTTGGCCTGTCGAGAGCCTCGATGTCGAACGAGTGACGCAATGGTATTTGAGATGTTATGCGGATCAATATAAACAATGTTATGCGATGTGAGGGGTGATGGACACGTTCTCCAAAACTGTCTATTCGTCAGAGATCGCGAAGAAATGCCGATTCGCTATTAACGCAATCCATAAAGAATCAACGTTGGTTGACCAGTCAAAAGGCAAAGAACTCGAATCTGACGATTAATGCTAAAAATCGGCAATATAATTCTTGATGTTCCCTTTTTTCAGGCGTCGCTTAGCGGATACAGCGATTACGCTATGCGGGCAATTGCGCGTGACTTCGGAGCACCTATGACTTTTGCCGGCGCAATGCTCGCAAAAAGCGTCATCCATCCGAAGGTCTTTAATAATCCGTCATTTAAACCCGGTGATGATGAACATCCGATAGGAGCCCAGCTTTTAGGCGAGGACCCCGAAATAATGGCAAGGGCCGCTAAGGTAGTATGGAAGGCGGGTTTCGATTTAATAGACCTGAATTTTGCCTGTCCTGCGCCCAAAGTTATTCGCCGAAAGCGAGGAGGCTTTCTTCTCAATGATCCTGATAAAGTAATAGAAATCTATAATGCTGTAAAAGAATCCGTTGATTGTCCGGTAACTATGAAATTACGGACGAGTTTCGAAAATCAGTCTCATGATAATTTCTGGGACATCAGTTCCAGGGCCGCGGCTGGAAAGGTCGACGCGTTAATTGTGCATCCCCGCGCTGTTTGCCAAAGATTTGCCGGTTCGGCAAACTGGCAGTTTTTATCAGGGGTTAAAAAACAATTTCCCCGCACAATAATTTTTGGCAGCGGAGATTTGTTTTCTGCTGATACAATTAAAAATAATATAAAAAACACCGGGGTAGATGGTGCGGTAATTGCTCGCGGTGCGATTGGTAATCCATGGATTTTCAATCAGCTTCGCGCGGGAAACGAGTTTTTAGCCCCGACTCTCGAGCAGCAGGGCTGGGTAATTTCGAAACACTTCTATTTACTTTGTAAGCTCTACGAGCACAAAAAGGCTATAAGATATTTTCGAAAATTCGCGATTGCATATTGCAAACTTCATCCCTTGCGTAAAAAAGCCCAAAAAGCTTTTTTTACAGCAAAAACGCCCGAAGAATTCCTCGCCGTCGTAAAACAATGGTATGGCATGTAACAACAAGAAGTTTAGCCACAGAGGACACAGAGAAATGAATAAAAAAAATAGTGTAAATCAGTGTTAATCCGTGTCTTTTTCGTTATGTTATATGCTCTTAGTTGTTGGTATGTACGACACAGGTTACTTTAATTACGGTATTTTTGGCTTACAATGTGGCGTTGTAAATGAACGCAGTTTGGTTAGAATTGTAAGTCAATTCAAAAGGCAAAAGGGGAAACTTCTGATTCTCCATTCCTTTCTGCCCAACAACATATTATATAATCATGATGTTTGAGGAAGATTTTGATATTATGGCTATGCCATCTTAACGATTGTGGCATTGAAAAGATTGGTTGCGTAGCCAAGCGTTTTATATGGATAGAAAACCGAAGTTACGTATCTTATGTGGATCAATCTAATTATTGTTGGGCGTAGAGAACACGATGACACAAGTTCCCTTTGAATCGTTGCCGCAACGGGTCTTCCTTGACTCCTCTACTCTGCAAATGCTGCAAGACTACGGTGGGCAGGTATGGGAAAACGAACCCATTCAAGACAAAGATAGAATCCACAGCATTCCGGACGGTCCGGCAACGATTGATGCACTGCGGCGAATCTTCTTCGTCAACCAACGTGCGCTGTGGCAGTTCGCACTATCTGACAACAGTCTTCGGGAAGTCGCCGCGAAGGGAGATGCTTGGTATCTGCAATGGGCTTATGATGTGCTCGATCATTGGCAGATTTGCTTAGAGGAATCTGGCCCACCCTCGTCAAAGGGGCAGGCAATAGGGGCTATGCTTATGACGACTTCCTTCAACTATCTAGGCGAGGGCGACCGGAGCCTTCTCTTGGATGCAGTGACCTTGGAATGTGACGCATTTCTCACCTGCGATCGGAAGCTGGCTAAAAACAGTCATCATCTCCTTGCCGAGCTGGCCATTCTGGTAGTCACTCCTATTCAACACTGGCAGATGCTTGAGCCGTGGGCAAGGCTTTATGTGTGACACTGTCCAAGCAAAAATCCGTGGTTTGCGTGGAGTTTGAATGAATGTGTTTGACGAAACCGGTAATGGCGATCAGCCACCACTGAAGCGTCAACGGCGGCGGAGATACAACGGGACCCACCCGAAGAGCTACCTGTAAAAGTACAAGGAGCACAACCTCGCGGCCTACCCGGAGATAAAGGCCCATCTGCTTGCAAAAGGCAAAACACCGGCCGGCACTCATATTCCCGTCATGACAGAGGAGGTTTTGGCCTGCCTGAGGCCCAAGAGCGGTGAGACAATAGTTGACTGTACTGTCGGCTATGGCGGCCATGCGTCCGAGTTTACCAAGCACATAGGGCCAACCGGAAAATTGATTGCCTTGGATGTCGATAGCACCGAACTCGAACGCACCCGTGGCCGGCTAAGCAAAGAGAATGTGCCTGTGAGTTTCCATCGCAGTAGCTTCGCCGGTATCGGCAAGGTGCTGAAAAAAGAGAATCTCGACGGCTGTGACATCATTTTTGCCGACCTTGGCGGTTCAAATCTATGACTCGCAAAGGGACGCCGACGGGAAGTCAGGGAACACCATACCGGAGAAATAGAGGAGCAAGCACCCTTCGACGCACTACGTTTGCTCAGGGCTTCGTTAAAACATAAAATAAGAAATCCGGGATTATTGTAATTCGAGAAAGATTTTGATATTATTGTGAAATTGATTTGATATTATTGTGAAATTGAAAGGATTGTTCATCCTTCGTAGTTCATCCTTCGTAGTTCGTCCTTCGTAGTACTACGGAGAATGGATACTACGGAGAATGGATCTTTTGCTTCGTAGCGTACTTCCACCCTCCGTAGCAGGGCTACTGCGGAGGACAGGTCGCAGAGTAGCAACTACGGAGAATGGAGTTGCGTAGCCAAGCCTTTAATCCGGCAGTATTGCCGGACTAATATGGGAAATGTCAGTTTAGTATTCCAAATGTTGGGCTTGTTTCGAAAGGACCAGGAAATGAAACACAAAATTGCAAGATTTGGGGTGACTGTTCTGCTGTTCTGTTCATTGCTTGTTGGGGTGATTGTAGTGGACGGCTGCAAGAAGTCAAAACCAGCCGTTGCCCCAAAGGCCGAAAAGGAAGTCAGTGCTC
>Ga0315533_1000441_pt1 | contig 35986 bp, 34 predicted proteins | sample SalMarSW160130MG_FD_203081 | JGI IMG/M metagenome (GOLD analysis project Ga0315533, IMG submission 203081) | Salt marsh sediment microbial communities from the Plum Island Ecosystem LTER, Massachusetts, United States - Salt Marsh Sediment SW1601-30 ...
CCAGGTTGCAGATGAGGATAGCCTGAAAGACGGTATGGATATAGCTGTTTGTACTGTCGATTTTGAAACTGATACACTATGGTTCTCAGGAGCAAACTGTCCGCTATATCTTGTAAGAGGAGGCGAGCTTATTCATTACAGGGGCGATAAAATGCCTGTCGCGATACATTACAGGATGCAGCCTTTTACTCTTCATAAGATAGATCTTAAAAAGAATGATCAGTTCTATATCTTCTCTGATGGTTATGCGGATCAGTTCGGGGGGCCAAGGCAGAAGAAATTCATGTCGATGCACCTGAAAGAGACACTGGTGGCAATGGGTGACATGCCAATGATTAAACAGGCAGAAAAACTGGATCAAATATTTGAGGAATGGCGCGGAGACTCTCCCCAGGTGGATGATGTGACACTGATAGGAGTCAGATATTAGCGACATTCCCAGGTAGTCGTCAAAGGGCCTACTGTTATTGGTGGCGCTGCTTCTTTAGCCAATAAGTCAGCACCACAATATTCGGTCTCATTACCATATGTTACATCTCCGGTTGTACTATCTGTCATAACCTCACGGCAGAATTTACATTTCTCAAGAGCTTCACAGGCAGTGGCGGCCCAGACTAAGAAGAGAAATGCTGCGGCATATTTGATTTTTCTTTTCATTTGAATTTTATTTCACTTCAAAATTATAAAACTCTTTTAAAATAGTACATATATTTCCTGAAAAGGTTGCTTATGAAATATTTTTTGAATACAAAATGCATCAATTCCTTAAATTGCAAGTCATTTAAACAGGAATGAAAATGATTATTAACCAATTATTATTAATACCATGGAAGAAGCAAAAACCATTGACGACACAAGGATGAAGAAACATGTTACCGTAGTCGGGGTAATTCACATTGCATTCGGAGTTTTGGGGCTTATCGGTGCATTGTCGGTCTTCTTTGCCCTCCATTTTGCAAGGGGATTTGTGAGCAATGAAGAGATACCAGAAATGGTTCTCAGTATGCTGGCTATCAGTCTGCCGCTCCTTATCGGATTTATATCAACACTCGGACTTGTAGGAGGTATAGGACTTTTAGCTTATAAGAGCTGGGCAAGATACCTGGTAATTATCGTTGCCGCCCTTGGCTGTCTTAATATTCCTATCGGAACCCTCAAAGGAGTCTATTCATTATGGGTCCTGCTGCAGGACGAAACTGTCAGACTGTTTGAGAAGCAGTAAACACAGCATTTTATATATTTGAAGAAAATTTCAAATTACATGGCAGAAGACAACAAAATTATCTTCTCAATGTATCGTGTGGGAAAAACCTTTCCTCCTCACCGCCAGATGCTTAAGGACATTTCTCTCTCCTTTTTTCTGGGTGCAAAAATAGGTATAATAGGGCTTAACGGATCGGGGAAATCGACACTTCTTAAGATCATTGCAGGAAAAGAAAAAGAGTACCGGGGAGAAGTAACATTCATGCCCGGTTATTCAGTGGGATATCTTCCACAGGATCCTCTTCTTGATGAAAAACGAACCGTTAAAGAGATCATTGAAAAGGGTGTAAAAAATATAGTGGACCTTATTAAGGAATATGAAAAGATAAATAACAGCTTTGGAGATCCGGAGGTTTATGAAAATGCCGACAGGATGCAGCAGCTTATGGACAGGCAGGCTGAGCTCCAGGAGAAGATCGATTATCTTGACGGTTGGAATATTGATCACAAGCTGGAAAGAGCAATGGATGCCCTCCGCTGTCCTGAGGGAGATACGAAGGTAAATATCCTTTCAGGCGGAGAACGCCGAAGAGTCGCTCTTTGTCGCCTTCTGTTGCAACAACCGGATATTCTGCTTCTTGATGAGCCGACAAACCACCTCGATGCAGAATCGGTTCAATGGCTCGAAACTACATTGAAACAATACCATGGCACGGTTATTTGCATAACTCACGACAGATATTTTCTTGATAATGTTGCAGGGTGGATACTTGAACTTGACAGAGGTGAAGGAATCCCCTGGAAAGGCAACTATTCATCATGGCTCGAGCAAAAGGCAAAACGGCTCGAAATTGAAGAAAAGGGCAATGTTAAAAGAATAAAAATTCTGGAACGGGAACTGGAATGGGTCAGAATGTCGCCAAAAGCAAGACATGCAAAATCAAAGGCACGTCTCGGAGCTTATGAAAACCTTCTTAATCAGGATGTTAAGCAGAAGGAAGAGAAGCTTGAAATATTCATTCCTAACGGACCAAGACTGGGGGATAAGGTGATAAGAGCATCACATGTTGCAAAATCATTTGATGACAAGCTATTATTTGAAGAGCTGGATTTCAACCTTCCGCCAAACGGAATAGTTGGAGTAATAGGAGCTAACGGAGCCGGAAAAACAACCCTCTTCAGGATGATCATGAAACAGGAAGTCGCAACAAAAGGAAAATTTGAGATAGGAGAGACAGTGACACTGGGCTATGTCGATCAGGCTCATTCTGCCATCGATCCATCAAAAACGGTCTACGAGGTAATTTCCGGAGGACAGAACGATATAATGGTAGGCAACCGGCTTATAAATGCCAGGGCATATGTTGCCAGATTTAACTTTACGGGTGCCGACCAGGAGAAAAAATGTGAGGTGCTGTCCGGCGGCGAAAGGAACAGGCTTCACCTGGCTCTTACCCTAAAATCAGGTGCTAACGTACTGTTACTTGATGAGCCGACCAATGATATAGATGTAAATACATTACGGGCTCTTGAAGAGGGACTTGAAAATTTTGCCGGCTGTGCAGTCATAATATCACACGACAGGTGGTTCCTCGACAGGGTAACAACCCACATACTGGCATTTGAAGGCAATTCCAGGGCAGTGTGGTTTGAGGGTACTTATTCCGAATATGAGGAGAATTACAAGAAACGAGTCACAGATACTACGCCCAAAAGGATTAAGTATAAGAAACTGGTGTAATAAATAGGGGCGCAAGGGCTCAACGGCTCAATGGTGCAACGGCACAACCCTCTCTCCCGCTAAAGCGGGGCAGGCTCTCCTCTAAAGAGGAGGAGAAAGTTAAAATATATCATTTAAGAATCCCGATAGCAATTCCTGCAACAGGCGAAACACCTGAAAAATCTATATTGAACCAGTTCTTGTATTTTGTAAAGCCCTTCTCATTCTTGTATCCGCTAAGCTTAATATTTCCGCCTGCAAAAACATCGATAGCCAATGCATTGAAGAGAGGTAATTTAAATCCGAGAATGACACCTCCGGCATAAATATTTAATTTTTGTATTATTTCCTTATCCTGCCATTCAAAGATATCCGGTTCAACCTCAACTAATTCAGGATGAGTCCCTTTAATAGAAATTCTCCTGTACATGAACTGAGGTGCCGCATATAATCCAAGCGGTGCTGCTTTCCTTCCGGGATGATTTGCCATCAGGTAATTCCTGAGCTGGAAATTTAATCCGCCTCCGGAAATAACTTCACCTTCATATGTGAAGTATTTATTTGTTGCAGCATCAAGGTATGCAAACTCCTGGTTGGAGAAATAATAATTTGATATACCCTGATTGGTTGAATAGGTTGCCAGTCCTCCCAGAGTGAAGGAAAGTGAATGTGTAAGTATCCGTTCGTATGAAAGATAAAAAGTCCCTTCCATAAGGCGGACAGGATCGAGCATTATTGCAGAATTATAATCAGCAATAAATACAGGTTCTTCTGCAGCAACAGGTTGTTGCCGGACTTCGACAGGAATACCCTCTGTATGAGGTATCTTCATCAATGAATCCATTTCATTGATTTTCTTTGTCATCATCTGAGGATCAAAATCCATGGAATTTACTTTACTGTCGATTTCATTAAGCCTGATGTCAAGTTCTTTTGGCTTTGCTTCCCAAAGCTTGATTTTGGTATCGAGAAGGTCAAGTTTTGAATCGAGAAGCTGCAGCTTAAGATCAAGCATCTGTGATTTCTGTGCGATTGTATCCTGTGAGTAACTATACAGACAGGAACCCAGGGACAGTATTAATCCAATGATTAACAGCTGCTTACATACATTTGATTTCATTTTATTTAAGTTTTAAGGGTTTAGTTGGGATAATATGTTTGAGATATATCTAATGTTAAGGTCAGTACAATAGAAATACACAAAATCCCTGCCAGAATTTTGCAATTCGGAACCAGCTACACTCCGAATTAGCGAAAAGAAGTAACTTTAGCTTATGTAAATATTTGAATCCTATGATTACATGGAACAGAATAATTTTATTTGTTGCTTTACTATTCATTGCAGGAAAAGCAAACCCACAGTCAATTGAAACAGTTATCCAGTCAGGACATTATGCTGCTGTTACTACTGTATGCACCAATTACGACGGGCAATTCATTGCCACAGGGAGTTCAGATAAAACGATTATCTTATGGCGAAGTTCTGACGGGAAACAGATCCGTTCTTTCCGGGGAAGCCCTTCAGGTATCTCTTATGTCGAGTTTAACCGGCAGGGAAACAGGGTTCTTTCCCTCAGCGAAGATGGCACAATTATAATCTGGGATATAGACTCAGGGAAGGAGGTGAACAGATTAAAGCTCCCTGATGACAGGTTCACCTGTGCCTCTTTTCATCCTGACGGAACAGAGATCGTAACGGGTAGCAGGAAATCAGGTGTCTCAACATGGAATATACAAACCGGAGAGAAAATCCGTGAGTTTGAAGCTAAACCGAAAGATCTTTATGGAGCCAGGGGATTTGTTTATCCTGAAACAAAAACTGTTACTTTCAGTATTGACGGACGGTTCATTGTTGCCGGTGTGGGCGATAATACTGCAATCCTCTGGGATGCAAAAACAGGTGATGAATTAAAGAAATTCAAAAAAACCAGGACAACCTGTACTTCCTGTATTGCTGAGGCAGCAATAACGTCAGACAATAAATATATTCTTACAGCCCGAACAGATTCCATAAAGATGTTTGATCGTTCTTCCGGAGCATTGGTCAGGGAATTCTATGGCCGTGGAGGCTCCCTGGAAGGTTTAACGATCAGCAATGATGAGCGATTTGTGGCTGCTATTGAATATGGTGTTGCAAGGATTTGGGAAATTAAAACGGGCAAAATGGTTACTCAGTCAGGAGACTATTCACAGAATAAAATCCTGTCAGCAGCAATAAGCCCTGATGGAAAGTATCTGATAACCGGCAGTGAGAAACGAATTACGGATGTATGGGACATGGAGTCAGGAAAAAAGATTTTAACACTGAAAGGTTACCTGAACGAGGTGGATGAAAGAATACTGACAGATTCGTACATGTACTGGGCGGCACTTGTCAATGAAGCAAAACTGAGTCCTGATGGAAAATATATTGCTGTTGGCAGAACAGGTAACAATGCAAAGCTCATTGATTTTAAAACGGGCAGAGTATTAAATACATTAAGGGGACATAGTAGTATGGTAATAAGCCTTTGCTTCAGCCCTGACGGGAAATACCTTGCTACAGGAGGCCTTGACGGTAAAGCCATTGTCTGGGATGTGCAAACAGGCGATTCGGTTCAGACAATAAGATTTGCTGATAAGAAACTTGCCATATTTTCAGTCGACATCAGCGCCGACGGAAAAATGCTTGCAACAGCAGACTGGGGAGGATATGTATATATCTGGGATATTGAAACCGGTAAAAACATCAGGGTTGTTTCACCACACGACAGGATGGGTGTTTACCAGGTAAAATTCTTGCCCAGCGGGGTCTATTTTATTTCAGCCGGACTTGACAGAAAACTTAAACTGACAGAAATAGATACGGGACAGGAGATAAGGGTTTTTACGGGACATACAGACCTGGTAAATTCCATTAATCTTAATCCCGAAGGAGACAGGATAATCACATCAGGCTGGGATGGGACGATCCGGATATGGGATTTTTATTCCGGGCTGCAGGTTTTGAGGATAAGGGCCCATCAGGGCGGCGTATATAATGCAAAATATGATCCTTCAGGAGAATATATTGTATCAGGAGGTGATGATTTTCTTGTGAAGCAGTGGGATGCATCGACAGGAGCAATGATCAGTGAACTTGCGGGTCACCAGGGTGGAGTGGGAGATGTAAATATCACAAAAGATCTCCGGTACATAATTTCAGGAAGCCGTGACGGTTCGATAAGAATCTGGGATCTGCCCGAAAAAAGGGAAATAGTATCACTGGTCTTTCTGAACGAAAACGACTGGTTCATTAAAAATCCACAGGGATACTTCGATGCCTCTGAAGGGGCATTCAATTCAATCTCATTTGTGAAAGGGACAGAAGTATATTCTATCGGACAGTTTTTCAATGAATTCTTCCGGCCAGGATTATATACGGAAGCCTTTGATGAAAACACGACAGCATTCAGGCAGAACATTGTTCAGACCATTGAGAAATCTCCGCCACCGGAAGTGGAAATAATCATTCCTGAAAATGGTTCGGTTATGGAAAATCCTATTGTATCATTAATGGTGAAGGTAACAAACCAGGGAGGTGGTGTAAAGGAATTCAAAGTGATGCATAACGGTAAAAGACAGGAAATAGATGCTTCGGATCTTAGAAGAATGACAAAGGAGGGTCAGTATGCCATGAAGACCTTCAGTGTTAACCTCGTTCCGGGGGAAAATGAAATATCAGTTTCTGCTTTCAGCAATGATAATATTGAATCTCAACAAAAAAGTATAAATCTAATTTATAAAGGATTGCAGAAAAGTTCCGATTGTTATTTGCTGAGCATCGGGATTAACAAATATCAGAATGAGAATCTTACACTGACTTATGCCCGCCCTGATGCCCGGGCTTTTGCAGAATTCATAAATAAGAATGCAGGAAAGCTTTTCAACAAAATTCACTCCTTTACCCTCTTTGATGGCAATGCAACCAGGGAAAATATCCTTTCTGCAATTGATGAAATAGGCAGTACTATGAAGAAAGAGGATGTATTTATATTCTTTTATGCAGGACATGGGAGCACTGATAATGGGGTCTTTTATTTTATCACTTCAGAGATAACGGGGATGTATCAGGAGAATAAGCTAAAGGATGCACTTCGTGTGAATGAGTTACAGGAGAAATTCAAGTTGCTTCCGGCATTAAAGCAGGTTGTGTTCGTAGATGCATGTCACTCAGGAAGCTCTGTGGAGACACTGGCAATGCGCGGTGCTTCAGAGGAAAAAGCCCTGGCTCAGCTCTCCCGCAGTTCAGGTGTGCATGTAATGGCCTCATCCGAAAGTGAACAGCAATCGGCAGAAATAAAAAGCCTGGGACATGGAGTATTCACATATGTTTTGCTTGAAGCTCTCAACGGTAAAGCCGATGGTGCACCTGCCGATTCAAAGATCACGGTTTATGAGATAAAATCATATATCGACGACCAGGTGCCTGAAGTATCATTTAATCTTATAAGGCACAAACAGTTTCCAAGCACTTTCTCAATGGGACATGATTTCCCGCTGGTGATGGAATAGAAAAGTCAGAGTCGCAGCAGGGCTGACTGCAGATCTTCCGCAAAATATATCATATTTCCCCTGTTGGATTCTCGGATGAAGTCTCTAAGGCTTTTGCTTTCATATTTTGAGAAATTTCCGATAATTGCCAGTTTGAAATTGTAATTGGAGAATTTCTGCAATATTTCACCTGCAAACCGTGTACTCAGGTCAAAGAAATCTTTATTGAGATTTTTTTCATGTATAATCATCCTGTTGCATCCCTGGTAGTTCAGATCGGCCATAAGGTCAAGGGCATCCTGGACTTCGTTGATAATGAAATTATTATCAGTCAGTTCAGCGATGACCTGATCATTTATTTCATGAAATGTGAACATTCCGTGTTTAGGTTAAATTTATCTACGTATTTAAAGCCGGCTTTTAATACGTAGAATCTTTGTAAAACTCACAATAGCAGGAAGTTATACGTCATATAATTTTCTGGCATGTAATCAACATGTGTTTTTTGTTTGACGATCTGCAGCCATCTGGAAGGTTCGTTGCATGTAACGAACCTACTTCTCCCATTCTCTATTTCTCATATTCCCCCTTCTCATTTTCTCGCTCTCACTCTTTTTTAGTAGTCCTACCAGGAATCGAACCTGAATCTGAAGTTTAGGAAACTTCCGTTCTATCCATTGAACTATAGGACCAGATAGCGGGGCAAAAATATTGCTTTTTTTTGTCAATACAAATCATAAATGCAATTAGATACGAGACTTAATCATACCCGCACTATACTGTTGGATTCATTAAATCATCAAAAAATAGGCTATATTTGATGCTTTCAAATAATCTGAACATGAACTGGATCGACCTTATAATAGTAATCATCCTGGGTATATCTCTGATAAGAGGATTTACAGACGGTTTTGTGAGGGAGGCGGCATCACTGGCTGCGTTGATACTGGGAATATGGGGTGCAATCAGATTCTCGACTTTAACAGCAGAAAAACTGAACGACTGGTTTGATATGACCGGGCAGTATGTAGGTATAATTGCATTTTTAGTGACTTTCGGAATCATTGTTGTCTTAATCCATTTCGTCGGCATATTTGTTGACAAAATAGTTAAAGCTGTTTCCCTGGGTTTTCTGAACAGGCTCCTTGGTCTGGTTTTCGGATTATTAAAATCGGCGCTCATTCTCAGCGTATTCTTTGTTATTCTTAATGCCATTGATGCTCGCAGGCCCTTTCTTCCAAAAGAAAAGATTGAGGAATCGATGTTTTACAATCGCATATCCGATTTTGCCCCGGCCCTCTTTCCTGTCATCGGGGAAGGTGATTTCAGGAAGAGCTTTGACAGGATTAAAAAGAAACCGGACACAGAACCGGAACCGGAACTTAAACCGGAAGAAATAACTATTTAACCCTGATTGCTATATTTGCAATTCTGAAATAAGAATTATATGAATTTTATCGAGGAACTGAAATGGCGCGGCATGTTACATGATATCATGCCGGGAACGGAGGAATTACTGCAAAAGGAAATAACCAGGGGATATATCGGATTTGACCCTACGGCCGATTCGCTTCATATAGGCCACATGGTACAGGTGATGCTGCTGGTTCATTTCCAGCGTGCAGGACATGTACCCATAGCTCTGGTGGGAGGAGCCACCGGGATGATAGGTGATCCTTCAGGAAGAGCAGAAGAGAGATCACTGCTTGATGAGCAGACTCTCAGAAAAAACCAGGAGGGGATAAAGAAGCAACTGTCGAAATTTCTTGATTTTCAGTCGGACAAAAAGAACAGGGCCATAATGGTCAATAATTATGACTGGATGAAAGAATACTCTTTTCTTGGTTTTATCCGCGACATAGGAAAGCATATAACAGTCAATTATATGATGGCAAAGGATTCAGTAAAAAAGAGATTGGGATCCGATGCTAAAGAGGGTATGTCATTTACCGAGTTTTCTTACCAGCTTGTGCAGGGAACAGATTTCCTTCACCTTTATTATGAATATGGGTGCAGACTGCAAATGGGCGGTTCCGATCAATGGGGCAATATAATCACAGGCACCGAACTGATCCGGCGTAAGACAGGCGGAGAGGCCTTCGCACTGACCTGTCCTCTTATAACCAAATCGGGCGGTTCAAAATTCGGCAAGACGGAAACCGGAAATGTATGGCTCGATCCTGAAAAAACATCACCATACCATTTCTACCAGTTCTGGTTAAATGTGTCTGATGAAGACGCCGGGAAATATATTAAAATATTCACCCTCCTTGATCATAAAGAAATAGAGGATATTATTTCGCAACACAAAAGATCGCCGCATGAACGCCTGCTTCAGAAGCGGCTCGCCGAAGAGGTCACAATTATGGTACACTCGCAGGAGGAACTTGAATCAGCAAAAGATGCTTCACAGATACTGTTCGGGAAAGGAACAACAGATTCGTTGAAAAGGATGAATGAAAGCACCTTCCTTTCTATATTTGAGGGAGTTCCCACTTTTAATGTTAAAAGGGAGATACTCAAAGGAGGATTAACATTTACAAGCCTGTGTACCGAACACGCAAATGTATTTGCATCAAAGGGAGAACTTAAAAGAATGACACAGGGGGGAGGAGTGAGCCTCAATAAAATGAAGGTTGAAAATCCTGATATAATAATTAGCGAGGACCAGCTTCTGAACGAAAAATATTTACTGGTTCAGAAAGGAAAGAAGAACTATTTCCTGATAAGTGTTTTGTGATAATTACCTGAGATCTGCGGCAATAATCGAGACATCATCAAACAGATATGGATTTGTATCGGGTATGCCAAGATAACTGATTAAAGCCTGTATGTTATCCTTTACCGGTTCTTTATTTGAGATATAACGGATTATTTCTTTTGTACCAATATCTTTTCCTTCCTCATCCTTCAGCTCTGAAAGTCCGTCGGTATAGCATACTATTTTTGAGTAATTCCTGACAGGAAACTCGATCTTTATAACGGCAGGGATTTCGTCGAGCATTCCTATTCCAACGCAACCGGCCTTAAAATGATCCACCCTGCCTGTTGAAGTATTATACAAAACGGGAGGATTATGAGCTGCATTCACATATTCCAGAACCTTTTTCCTGTGATCATAGCGGGCGACAAAGAATGTAATGAATTTTTCCCCGGCAGCATTTAATACAACAATCTCATTAAGCTTGTTAACAAGAAATTCCAGATCAACGTCAGCTGTAAACATTGCGCGCAGGCTCGCCTGGAAATTTGACATCAGGATTGCAGCGGAGATACCTTTACCTGAAACGTCAGCAATACAAAATCCTGTTTTTGTTTCTGAAAGCTTAAGGCAGTCATAATAGTCTCCTCCTACCTCGAAATGAGGATGATAATAGCCGTTTACTATTATTTCGGGGCTTTGCGGCATGTGCCGGTTATCGGGGATCAACATTTGCTGCATCCTGGCAGCCAGTTCCAGCTCTTTCTTAAGAGCCTCCTGGCGGAGGCTTTCCTTATGCAGCCTGATGTTCTCTATGGCGACAATTATAATGCTGGAGATCGTCTGGATGAAGTTAAGATGTTTAAGCACCGGGCTCATTCCTTCACCTTCCTCCTCGATATCACCGATAAAGAGAAAAGCAAGATGGACATTGTTATTAAAAACAGGGACAATGATGTCGACTCCCTCAAAATCCATGTCAGAAGAGACATAAGTAATATCATCAAAGCCAAGTAAACGTGATTCGACATCAATTTTTTCAAATTTTTTCGGAAATCCGGCGTTGAAAAGACACTCCCAGGACTCAGAACGCTTGAATATCAGGACTTTACCAATTCCCAGGCTCTCCCTCAGGATAGATTCATATTTAGAAAGAAGTGTCTCAGTAGGCAGGTTTGCATTGATGGATAATGTAATGTCAAGCAGAGAATCCAGCTTGAATTTGGATATCTTAAGCCTGTCGTTCGGGATCTTCCTGCTTTTCATTTCGAAATCTAACTCTTTACGCGCTCCATGTATGAGCGATTATGGGTATCAATTTTTATTTTATCTCCTGTGTTGATAAACAACGGAACCATTATTATACTTCCGTTTTCCATTTTAGCCTGTTTATATGCATTTGTTGCTGTGTCGCCTTTAATACCCAGTTCAGAGTAAACAACCTCCATCACAACAAACTGCGGCAGTTCCACGGAAAGCACATTTTCCGTATCTGCATGCACAACAACCTCAACTTTTTGTCCTTCCGGCAAAAATTCAGGATAATCTATAACTACCTCCTCAACATGTATCTGTTCAAATGTCTCAAGGTGCATGAAGTAATAACCAACATCATCCTTGTAAAGATACTGGTAAGGGCGTCTCTCAACCCTTGCCACATTCACTTTTATTCCTGAAGAGAATGTATTGTCAATTATTCTTCCTGTTTTAATATTTTTGAGTTTTGTTCTTACAAATGCCGGTCCTTTTCCGGGCTTTACATGTTGAAACTGTACAATGGTATAAAGGTCATTGTTATATTCAATGACCAATCCATTCCTGAAATCTGCAGTACTAGCCATAAATTTAGTAATTATTACTGATTTATCTTATTTCTTGTCAATCTCCAGGGGATATTTAAGACCTTCATAGGCTACCATATCCACCATAAAAGCTCCCACAAAGATATCAAAACGAATCTTAACCGGTAAAAAATTTTCATCATCCGAGAACCAGAATGAGACATCTTCCTCGGTTTTAAACAGTCTCCCTTTTTCGGTTACAGGATTGAACTTATGGCATCTGATCCTGCCGGCCTTTGTTTTTATCTCCTCAACGCCCATATATCTTATCTTTATGGGATATAATTCATCGGTGAACCAGGTTATAACGGTTATCATCTCTCCCTCTCTGACCTTGTCAAGCCCGGGAAAAATACGGTTCCTGTACCAGTAAAAACATGAAAGGATATCATGGATACCCTGGGGTGTAATATGTATACCAGTAAGATCGCTTGTAAGAATTGCTGAATCCTTCCTGGTTTTATGGTCAAAGTACACCTCGTTGTATCTCCTGTACCTGCCCTCGCTTATATTCCTGACCGCTAATACAGGAAGCTCGGTTTTCGGATCCATATAGCTTTCATATACATCAAGCACTTTAAAAATAACATCAGCCAGTCCTGTCGTTCTTCCTGTCAGCACAGAGTGCCACACCTCTTTACCGTTCATGGTATCTTCTCTCAGTTCCAGCGAGGCAACACCACCGGTAAGTACCCCGTAATGAACGATATATGAAATCTTTTCCCCGGGCTGATATATTGTTACCTGGCCATTGCACGGCATTAAACAGAGTAAATAAAATCCGGGTATAAGAAGAATTTTTCTCATGATATTAAAATCACCGGCAATTAACGGGCCAATTCTTTCCCGATAATATTTTTTACAGGTTTGGTAGCAATAAAATCCTTGAGGTAAAAGGGTTCAAAATATGCTACATCTTCATAGCGATGTTTCTTAAGAGCTTCATAAGCAGGTTTTGACATATATGAAGCAGATATTCTGAAATCTTCATCAAAGACCACATTCCTGCGTTTTATCACTTTACTGCATTTTGCTGTGCCGTCGCCAAAGAAGAATATCCTTGATGATACCGGTATTTCGCTGAACGATTCTTTATCCATTATTTCAGCATGGATACCTTTTACAGTATTGCCGTTAATATCATATATTGAATAATAAACCTCCATCCTGCGTGCATCAATAAGAGGGCAGAATAAATCGGAAGCAGATAATCCTTCTTTCGAAGAAATGAAACCGCTGAACAGTGAAAAGGTTGTATCTATTCCGATGAGGGGTATTAAGGCTCCGTAGGCCATTCCCTTTGCTACCGAAACACCTATCCGGAGGCCGGTATATGATCCGGGTCCCTTGCTGACGGCTACTGCTTCAAGTTCAGTAATTTTCAATCCTGCCTCCTTTAGCAGCTCATCAATAAAAACAGTCAGCAAAGAAGCGTGCGACCTTCCTGTTTCACTCTCTTTCAGTGATATGACCTTTCCTTTGTCGCATAATGCAACTGAACAGGTTGATGTTGCGCTTTCAAGGCAGATTATCATTTTCTCAACTGAATAGATTCAGCTTAGTCTTCCTCGTACAGGTCATCTCTTGAGACAATCTCTATCAGTGTGCTATCAGATAGTTTTTTACTTATGGCGCTGAATGGTGCTGAAATAACTCTTGAGCTGTCTTCAATACCATTTATGATTTCGATATAGCTGTTATCCTGTATTCCTGTTTTAACATCCCTGGCAAGGGCATACTCGCCGTCAGTAGTAAAGACAAGCGTCCGTATTTCCTCCTCAGCAGTTGTTGAGGCAATTTTCGTTGTGTCGATACGGGTTGTTACAGACTGGATCGGAACTGACAGGATACCCTTTTTTACCTCAGTTTCAATGTCAACTGTTGTAGACATTCCCGGCCGGAATGCATTATTCCCGTTATCTTCAAGATGTTTATATGATTCGGGAAGTATCAGGATCTTGACATCAAAATTGGTTACCTGGTCTGCTGACACTCCGGTTGTTTTGGCTGAGTTGGCAATTTCAGTGACCACTCCTTTGAATTTTTCATCAAGATATGCATCAACTTCAATAATTGCAGTATCTCCCATACTAACCCTTACAATATCATTTTCATTCACTTCTACCTGTGCCTCCATGCGTGTCAGATCAGCAACACGCAGGATCTCAGTTCCTGCCATAAGGTTTGTCCCTGCCACTCTTTCACCAAGCTCAACAAGCAGCATTGATACAGTCCCGGACATAGGAGCATAAATAGATGTCTTGATAAGATTTTCATTAGACTCCTTGAGTGAAGCTTCAGCGCTGATAATTGAATATTTAGCGGCATCAACTTCGGCTTTTGCCACATTATAAGAGGCTTCCGCTTGTTCGTATTCCGACTTGGAAATTGTTTGTTCCTCATATAACTGTTTTGTCCTGTTGAAAGATAAATCCGCCTGTTTAAACTGGGCCTCAACCTGTGCAAGACGTGCCCGGGCAGAGCTGATCGCTGCAATGGCACGGTCACGCTGCGAAATATAGACATCAGGTTTTATTCTGAGCAGAAGCTTGCCAGCCTCAACATAATCTCCCTCTTTCACATTAAGCTCAACAATCTCGCCCGACACATCAGGAGTGATCTTTACCTCCTTTTCAGGCTGTATCCTGCCATTGGCAGTAATAGTCTCAGTGATCATCCGTTTTTCTGCATATTCAACTGCTACCTTAACAGTAACTGCCTTACCGAACCAGCCGGCTTTTTTACCTATTACCGCAAAAATTAACAGGACTAGGACAACGATAATCAGTATCTTAAGTATCTTATTGCTTTTCATTCTATTATTACTTAAAAATTGAATTTACTGGTTTAAATTAAGCGGTAAGCCCTTGTAGAAATCAAGGACTTTGGTTTTGAAGATGAATTCATATTTTGCCTGCGACATATCTGACTGTGCATTTAAAAGCTGTGTTTTAGCGGCATTATAATCAATCGGAGTAACCATGCCAACATCAAATTTCTGCTCGGTATACCTGAATGATTCTTCCATTGACGCTACTGCCTTCATACTGGCACTATATTTTTTAAGAGCAGCAACAGCATCGGCATAAGCCTGCTGGATATTCTTGTAGAGTTTTTTCTTCTCTCCTTCAAGAGCATAACGATAATTATCGATGTTGATTTTTGAGTTTGCAATATTCTTATTTACCTGCCACCCATTTAGTATGGGGATATTGAGTGTAAAGCCAATCCCATAATTCAAATTATCATTAAACTGTTCAGAAAAAGGATATTCTCCATAAACAGGTCCGGTTAACGGATCAATACTGAGTATTTTTTCCCTGATGTTTGAATACATTGTGCTTACAGAATGACTCATCGAGAGTCTCGGGCTTCTTCCTCCCTGTGCAATTTTAAGATCAAGTTCACTTGCATTCAGATTCAGTTCGGCACTTTTTATTTCAGGTCTCAATCCCTGTGCCTGTAAGAAAATTTCATTTACTTCTCCGGTTATGACTACTGTGTTGGTGTCGATGGAAATCTCCGGAGCAACGATCCGGAATCCTTCAGGTGATTCAAGCTCAAGCATCTGCGTGATTGTCAGGTATGAAATGTCGAGCTGATTCTTAAGGTTGATAAGCTGCAGTTCCTCACTGGCAGCCTGAGCTTCAATCTGAAGGAGATTTCCCTTTGCAATACTTCCTGCATCAAACATTTTCTTTGTCTTTTCAATTTGCTGACGGGTTATCTGAAGCTGATTATCCGTGGCTGTAACCAGCTCATTATTAAGCAGTATCTGAAGATAAGCGAGAGCGATATTAAGCGATATGTTATCCTTGATGCTCTGGAGGTCAAGCTCACTTGCCAGAAGCTGATATTTATTTTTACGGATAGTATTATAATTCTGAAGACCGTTAAAGAGATTAAGAGAGCCTCCGATATAGAACTGGTTCGACTGTCCGTTCTGATCAACATACTGATATGTTGTCTGGTCCAGGGTACGGTTAAAAGAATAATTGTGTGAAGCCTGTCCGTTAATGGTAGGAAGCAGATTAAGCTTTGATTGTTCCAGTGTATTCTCCTGGTACATGGTCTGGAGAACCTGTTGCTTGATCTGAATATTGTTGTCAATGGCATACCGGATACACTCCTGGAGAGTCCATAATTTTTCCTGGGAATAAAGAATTCCCTGTGAAGAGGAAAGAATAATGATAAGAACAGATATGTAAAGAAAGAACTTTTTCATTTCAATTCAACTTGATTTATCAGGTTCGTTCGGAATATTTGTTAAATACGTGAACAAAACAGAGATGTTGCATAAATATGGTAATATCAGTACAGTTTTATTTTTAAAATTAGCTTACGAAGATAATTATTATCTTAATACGAGTAAAGAGTTTGCAAATATTAACTTTATTGATCAGGCTGAAAACAGAGACAAACAACAGAATTGTTATCAAAATATTTTTGCCTGTAAAGCTAAAATAGCTATCTTGTGTGGCCATTAAAAACAACAAATTATGTTACATTATAAGGAACTAGGATTAGTTAATTCGAGAGAATTATTTAAGGATGCAGTGAAGGGCGGATATGCCATTCCGGCGTTCAACTTCAATAATCTTGAACAGATGCAGGCAATCATAAGTGCCTGTGTGGAGACAAAATCTCCGGTTATTCTGCAGGTATCAAAGGGTGCACGTAAATATGCCAATCAGACTCTGCTACAATATCTCGTCAAGGGGGCGGTAGAATATGCAAAAGAGCTTGGATATCCGATTCCGATTGTTTTGCATCTCGATCATGGCGATTCATTCGAAACATGCAAATCGTGCATTGAAACAGGTTTTTCCTCTGTAATGATCGACGGGTCGCATTTCCCTTATGACGAAAACGTAAGACTGACCAGGCAGGTTGTTGAATTTGCCCATCAGTTCGATGTTACCGTAGAAGGTGAACTTGGTGTTCTGGCCGGTATAGAGGATGAAGTTTCGTCGGAACATTCATCTTATACAAGACCCGAGGAGGTTGAAGACTTTGTGAAAAAAACAGGAGTTGACTCCCTGGCCATATCAATAGGCACCTCACATGGTGCTTTCAAGTTTAAGGTAAAGCCGGGCGAGCTTCCGCCTCCGCTTCGTTTTGACATTCTCGAGGAATGTGAAAAGCGGATTCCGGGTTTCCCGATAGTCCTTCATGGTGCCTCATCGGTGCCGCAGGATATTGTCGATGAGATCAATAAATACGGTGGAAAAATGGAAAACACTGCCGGTGTGTCTGAGGATCAGCTGAGGAGAGCTGCAAAATCGGCAGTATGTAAGATAAATATTGACAGCGACGGACGCCTGGCAGTTACAGCTGCCATACGCAAGGTTCTTGTCGAAAAACCCGGCGAATTTGACCCGCGTAATTATCTTGGTCCTGCCCGTGATAAGCTGAAGGAACTATATAAGCATAAAGTTATTCATGTTCTTGGCAGCGCCGGGAAAGCGTGACCCCCTCTGTCGCTCTGCGACATCTCCCCCCAAGGGGGGAGAGAAACCCAGCGGAATGGTCAATAGACTTATTGATACTATGGGTTTCTTCCCCCTTCAGGGGGGAATAAAAGGGGGGTAAAGATAAAGTTGTCAATATATTAATAACCACAAAATCAGCCAGATAGATACGGACTGATTTTTTCTGTTAAAAAACTGTTATATCCGGTGTTCCGGCGGAATGGACAGTTTTTTTAATTTAGCCTGATAATCAGGTAACCACCACCATTGAGGCATTCGGTATATAAGGAGGAACGGTTAAAGAGGACCAACAGGCTCTCGGTGATGCTGAACAACAGGGAAATGAAAGCCCTGGGCATTTACTGCTGCCGTTACAGAATAAGAAACAAATCGGAATTTTTCAGGGAGACAGTGATGAAATACATCCTGAAAAGGTTTGAAGAAGAGCATCCCACCTTATGGGAAGAATCCGAGCCCACGCTTTTCAACCGGAATGTACCCTGATAAACTGCATATCATCTCATACTGCTGCCTCAGCGCCTGAGGGCTGTCACAATCAAAAAATTTTATAATTTTGCAACGTCAAAACAGAATATATTGACCCATGGTGTAATTGGTAACACGTCGGATTTTGGTTCCGCAGAGTCCTGGTTCGAGCCCAGGTGGGTCAACAAATATATAAGCGCAAACAGTGATAAAATTACTGAATGCGCTTTATTATTGCATATACTGCTGTAACTATACTGTAACGATTTTAAAATTTGAGAAGGATTCCAAAAGATATTTGAAAATTCAGCATCTTCAGTTATACTTCATTCCTCATCCATCTTGCAACGGACTGGCAATGCATATTTTTTACTATAAGAACCCTGTGAGTTGGAATTGAAATCGTATCGCAAACCTGCAATATTGGCATTGGAAGCTGGTTCTTCAGGATTTAGGTCATAACGATCTTCTGTGGATGTCCACCAGGATGTTGAAGTACCTTCATTTTCCTCCGAATATGCAAATGATATCTCTCCGGCAGGCAGTGCGGTAAAGAATATTTCATTTGTGGCGCCTTCGTTTGGTGCTTTCCAGTGGGCAGTACCTGCCTCCTTAAGCTTGGCAGCGTTTTCACTTGATCGTTGACTGCCTCCGGCATATTCCATAAGATCAAGCCATTCCTCTTCAGTCGGAACATGCCATCCTTTGGGACACAGCCTACCGGTTTCCACAGCATACCAGTTATATATTGCTCCATAGGTCTCAGCATATTCTACAGTACTTTTATACCAGCCATATGCAGGAGTCTTTGTGTTTTCCCACTCGCTGTTGTCCCTGATAAGAGGTAGCGGAGTACCATCACTCAATTTAGATGTCTTCAGATTTTCAGCCATCCACACACCAGACTCTGTCATGATGATTCTATAAACATTACCATCGAGGTCTCTGATTGGTATTCCCTCATTGGAATACTCTTCCTGTGCACTAAGAGTACTGGTAATAAATAACATAACCGGAATTAATAACCGGAACAAAGAAGTACGTTTCATATAGATTTGGATAAGTTATTAGTAATGATTTAGCAATAAAGGTAATTGTATTCTCTGTATTATTTCAAATTAAATGATAATTAATATTCAGGTATCACATTCAAATATCTTTTGTCTTTAAATTATATTGTAAGTTGTTGATTACTAAAACTAAGCTTAATGTTGTTGAATTACTTCAAAAGAGCATTACGTAACATCGGGAGGCAGAAATTCTATGCATTTATAAGCATAACCGGACTGACAATCGGGTTGGTTATTAATCTGTCAGGTTTATTATCAGGTACTACTGTAAATACTTTTATTCAGGATTCTTCCTGCTATAAAGATATTTCAAAGTAAAACAAAGAAACGCATTTACGGTTTTTATATTAAAGAGTGAGGGATAGGATGAACATGCCGGAAATTTAAATCAGAAGTACAATGTGAAGAGGTTGTCGAAGCTGCAGAGGTTAAATCTGGCATCTGACAATAAATTCTGTTCCGCCTGATTTTTTATTTGAAAAACTGAAAGAAAATCCATGATTTGATAATATTTCCCTGATAAGTGTAAGTCCTATGCCCTGCCCGCCGGGCTTCGTCGTAAAAAACGGAGTAAAAATCCGGTCGGAAACCTCTTTTGACAATCCCGTTCCATTATCTTCAAAGCTGATAATGATCGGATTAATTCTGGTAATGACAATGATCCTGCCTTTATTATTTATTGCCTCAGCAGAGTTTTTAATAATATTTGCAAAGACCTGTTCCATTTGACTTCTGTCAGCATAAATTACCGGAGATTCTGCATCAAGCCGGGTATTAACAATGATATCCCTTTCTTTCAGAAAAGTGCTGAAAGAATCTAATACAACCATTACTGATTCATTCACATCCATAGTTTCCTTTTCGGGCAGAGGCAGCTTGACAACATTCGAAAAATTCTGCATAAACCTGTTAAGCTGATAATTACGCTGAATAGCCACGCCCAGAACTTTTATTATTTCATCCTGTTCCGGTTCTATAAACGAATCCCGGTTTGCCTGTACTGTCGACATTATTGAATTTACCGAACCAATTGTGTTATTCACCTCATGAGCCATCATCCTGATAAGCTTACCATAAGCCTCTTTCTCAGCCTTCCTTATCTCTTCCGTGAATTCTTCAATAATATAAAAAGGATGCCTGAATCCATGGTCCATAAAATATAATTTCCGGCAAAGGTATTTTTGTCCGTCAGCATGAACTATAATCTGTTTCTCCTCAAATTTTATTTTTTCTATTTCATATGCAAGGTTACTTTTAAGCTCATGCAGATATTTCCCTATGTAATTACCCGGTTGCAAACCAAGACATCTATATGCTGCTTTATTAATATCCGTTATCCTGTCATCAAGATCCACAATTACAATACCGAGGGGAGAAGATTCTATAAGAAGATCGAGGAAGTGATTTTTTTCTCTTACCGATAAGCGTTCTTCCCTGAGACGTTTTATCATTGAGTTATATACCTCAATGATACTGTCAACATCATTATTACCTGTTTTTACCATCGTAATGCTGAAATCTCCCTCACTTAGCAGGTTTAAGCTTCTTCCGATGGAACTTATTGGTTTCAGGGATCTTATTATCACCCAGACAGTTATTGAATATAATAAGGGGATTGCTATTTCAGAACCTATTAAAAGAAAAGGCTTGTTTTCATGGAAAGTATAAATAGCCAGAGAGAGGAACAGTGCAAAAACGACGGTCAGCCAGATCAATGTCCATTTTTTACTCATTCTTCTCCGTTTGGATGCCGTGTCTTTCCATTTTCCTGTACAGGGTGGCCCTGCTGATCCCTAACTTCTCCGATGATTTTGACAGGTTGCCTCCGCATTCTTCAATGGTTCTGATAATCATAGTTCTTTCCATATCATCCAGGGTATTGAAGGCGCCGTTATGTGCAGATGCTTTTGGATCAGGATACCGGCCGGTTTTGAGTGCCGAAATAAAATCCTCCGGTTCTACCCTGTTGCTGGAAGTAAGCAAAACGGTTCTCTCCACGATATTTTTCAGCTCTCTTACATTTCCCGGCCATTTTTGATCACGGAGCCATTCCTTGCCCTTGTCCGATATTGATTTTCCAGGTAAAGAATATATTTTAACAGCCAGATCGACAAAATAATCGGCCAGAAGAGAAATATCATTTTTACGTTGTCTGAGTGGCGAAACTTCGATCTGGATTAGATTAATACGGTATAGCAGATCCTCTCTGAATGATTTCTTCTCAACCATTGCATAGAGATTATGATTTGTTGCTGATATTATTCTGACATCCACAGTAGTACTATTTGCATCACCGAGACGTTCAAAGGTCTGATCCTGGAGGACCCTCAGTAATTTGACCTGGGAGGCGAGGTCGAGATCACCTATCTCATCAAGAAATATTATTCCGTTGTCGGCCTTTTCAAACCTTCCTGTATGATCGCTCTTTGCATCGGTGAACGCACCTTTTTTATAACCGAACATCTCAGACTCAAATAAGCTTGCCGGTATACCGCCAAGGTTTACCTTAATAAACGGCTTGTCTTTTCTTGTACTGCACTGATGTATCGCCGAAGCTATTAATTCTTTTCCTGTACCGCTTTCTCCTGTTATTAAGACAGGTGCATGTGTGGGAGCAACCCTTTTAATAAGCTCAAGGATTTCAAGGAGCTTTGGATCCTGGCCGATAATGCCCTGAAATTCAGGCATTTTTTCTTTTTTATTTAGTACAATGCTTACCGGAGACCTGATATTGCCCGACAAGGCAATAGAAGTTTCAATAATCTTAAGCAACTGAATATTGTTCCATGGTTTTGTAACGAAATCTGATGCTCCTGATTTTATTCCGCGTACTGCAAGTTCGACGGAACCCCAGGCTGTCATCAGGATAACGGGTGTTTGAGGTTTCAGTGTTTTTATTTTTCGTAACAGCTCAATACCTTCTTCTCCATCAATTGTAAGGGAGAAATTCATATCAAGCAGAATCAGGTCAAAATCAGATTCCCTGATGTTTTTAATGATATCCTCCGGTTTTGAGACACAGTATACTTCATACCCGGCTTTTGAGAGTAAGAAATCAAGAGAGCTTTTTATCGCATCATCATCATCACAAACCAATATCCGGCCTGATTGTACCATCATTTACGAATATACGAAACTATTCTGTTTTAAGGGCTGAGGCAGGAACTATTTTTGAGGCCAGTTTAGCCGGTATCCATGTACTGAGAAGAACAAGAATAATCATCGCAGCCACGCTGATACAGATTGATTTTACATATACTCCCGGTAGAAGCATCCCGGTGCCCGTGAATGACGGGATCTGTATAAGTACCAAAGCTACAATTAACAATCCGGCACCTGCCAGAAACAGATTTTCAGCGAGTAATAAACGGTTAATTCCGGCGCCTGTCGAACCCAGCGCCCTTTTAATACCTATCTCATGTATCCGCAGGTTTGTATTGTACCAGAGGATACCTATTACACCCAGGAAAACATTAATTAAAATAAAAAGTGCAATGATCAGGCTCAGGTAATGTCTCTGGGCGGTATCGTAGTTCTGCATGTCACGCATGTTTTCGAGCGAATTCAGACTGCTTATGGTCCAGGTATCAGGATTAAGAGAAGAGTAAACCTGACTCTCAGCAAAAGCAAGTACATCACCTGTCTTTCCTTCTTTTGTCCTGATCATAATTCCTATACTCCACCAGGATTGAGGCTTTGGTACATCCTGAAATAAAAATCCGACAGAGTAGGGTTTTTCAACATCACTTCTTTTAAAATGATCAACCACTCCTATTATTTCGTAAAAATTATTTTCTTCGGTCGCAGAGCCGGGAGAGCGTTTCATTTCAATTGCTTGCCCTATTGCACTACCGCCAAAATATTTCTCATCAATGTCCTTTGATATTATGACAGGATTAAACTTTTTCCCGATATCTGTCTCATCAAACCATCTTCCTTTCAAAGTAGTGATCTTCATAACTTTGGCATAATCAAAATCGACCTGCCTTAAAGCAAGATTGAAATGATCGTTTTCATGAGTAAAATCAGTCGAATAAAGATTGTAATTATAAGGAATTGCATTGGTGCTTAAGGAAACAGACTCTACCATTGGGTTTGAAGTAAAGATAGTTTTAAGATTCCGGAAAGACTGCACGGTAACTAATGGATCTTCATCACCTTTTTTAGAAACAGTTATAAGAATGACATTATGAGTGTCATAACAGTTCTTTATTCTGAAAACAGTAACCAGATTCACCAGGTAGACGGTAAGATTGACCAGCACCAGTGAGATTATAAATAGTTCAATAAATACCAGGATATTACGTTTCCTGTTGTTCCATATTGTCTTAAAGAAAATACGTATCATAACTCACCTCCTTTTAAATAAACAGCAGGTTTCATTCTTGATAGTCTGACAGCGGGAAGGTAACCCGATAAGAGTCCGAAAAGAAGACAGGCTATTAATGCTGCAATGAATACAATAATATTGAAAGAAAAGGTTAAGGGGACTGTGCTGAAGAAGTTGATTCGAAGAGTTATCGTATTACCGAATAGTGCCACAACGATATAAGAAAGTAATATTCCGATAATTCCGCCGGCAAGTGTCATCAGGATATTTTCAAATAAGAATTGTCCACGTAATACTCTACCGTCAGCTCCAAACGATTTTCTAACAGCGATCTCTTCGCCTCTTTCATGTATCCTTGCAAAGTTCAATGCCATAAGGTTTATTGCAGGCAGAAGAATAAAAGCAAGCGCAAACATGAGGTATTTAAAAATTTGATTACCTCTTGAGTATTCTTCCGGGTCGCCATACCCTACCATCATTTTCTCGAGTTGGGTGTATGGACCGGATAAATAGACAGAGTATGCAGAATCAATGGCATCAAGCCGGGAAACAATCTCCCGGGCTTCCTGCCTGATTGTTTTAAATTGTCTTGATGAACCGGTTTTAAAAGCAATTCTGTATCCACCGATATATTTACTATATTGATCGGTTTGCAGAGTATATGGGAAGTATAAATCGCCCCGGGCATTTTGTGCAGTGGCAGGCGGATCCTCCACAACACCTATAACGGTAAGATCCATGGAAGTAAAATGAATTGTCTTTCCCAGGACATAAGCATCATGGCCAAATAAAAGTTCCTTAAGACTGTTTGTAATAACCGCAAGGTTTGCTTTATTGATAACCTCTTCTTTTGTATAGGGTCTGCCCTGTAAAAATTTATAGTTATAAATTTCCCAGAACTCCGCATCAGTTTGATTTTTGTACTTTAACTGATATTCTCCGTTAAGAATAAATTCCCATGAAGATGTCCCGGTGTACATTGATATTACGTCCGCACTTTTAACATTTTTTAGATGGTCTTCACAAAGTTCTTTCCCACAGCTGCTAATGCTCCATCCTCCGCCTTTAGCCTGTGTTGTCGATACAGTTTTGACCCGTTCGGAAAAGATTATTGTCTTCAGTTCTTTTTCAGGGCCTGATCCGCCGGTTATCTTTTCAATAGTCATACTAAAGATCATAACGAACATGATCGTCAGGCTTATTCCAAATAAGCTGAGAAATGTGAAAAGCTTGTTCTGACCGGCAATCTTGATAAATATTTTAAAATAGTTTTTTATCATTTTCTGGTTTATTGAAATTAATAATCCTGAAATCAGCTTATAAAGCGGCCGTCGAATAACCGTACTATCCTGTTTGTCTCTTTTGCCAGTATTTCATCATGAGTCACCATGACTATGGTTGTCCCGTTCTTATTAAGATTGGCAAGTATCTCCATAACCTCGTGGCCAATAACACTGTCAAGATTACCTGTAGGTTCATCAGCAAGTATTATCTTTGGATTTCCTGCCACTGCCCTGGCAATAGCCGTTCGCTGGCATTGTCCTCCAGATAGTTGGGAAGGATAATGATGCATTCTATTTGTCAACCCGACGCTTTCAAGAGCCCCGATTACCTTTTTTTTCCTTTCCGAAGCAGGCATCTTTCTGTAAATAAGTGGTAATTCCACATTATCATAAACATTCAGTTCTTTTATCAGGTGGAAGCTTTGAAATATAAAACCGACCATCTGATTCCGGATCTTAGCTGTTTTTTTATCCTCATATGACAGTATCTCCTGATTTTCGAGCTGAACCTTTCCTTTATCGGGTTCATCGAGAAGTCCTATCATATTCAGAAGAGTTGTTTTACCACAGCCCGAAGGGCCCATTACAGAGACAAACTCACCTTCCCTGACATCAAAGTTTATATTGTCGAGGGCAAGTGTTTCGATCTCTTTTGTCCTGTAAGTTTTACTTATGTTCTCTAGCTTGATCATAATATTTATCTGTTTACTAAACATAAATTTTTTTCTCCTGTCACATATTCCCGATCTCCTGACGTCCTGACGAACCTCCGGTTGTCAGAATCTTCGACCTGACGCCTAATGCCTTCCATTACTCCTTCACTTTTATCTCATCCCTGGAATATTTTTCCTCAATATCAGTAATGATGACTTTATCACCTTCATTCAGTCCCTCAACAACTTCAACATAATCGAAATTTGCATCACCGAAGAGAATCCTGATTCTGTAAGCTTTCCTTCCTTTTATTACATACATTTCTTTGTACCCCCGGTCTTTATAGTAGGGTCCGTTTTGAATCCTGAGAATATTCTCCTTGTACGAAATGACCACTCTGATCTCAAGCTGCTGATCGGGACGAAGAAGAGTAATGTCTCCTTCATCCAATCTTATCAGGCATTCCATCATTCCCTGGCTTACTGCCGGCATAATATTCTCAATTGTACCGGTAAGGGTTTTCCCCTGGTTTCGTACCTCAACTCTTTGTCCTGTACTAACTCTTCCTGCCCAGGAATTACTTACAGAACCTTTAAGCTTATAATTAGTGAAATCTGCAATCCTTGCTATTTCCTGTCCCTCGGAAACTGTAGCACCGGGTTGATCGACAATCCAGCTCAGGTCGCCCTTAAAAGGCGCTTTCACATAAGCCTGATCAACAAGATCTTGTGCTTTAATTATCTTGTTTTTAAGGATACTTTTCCCGGCTTCCAGTTCATGCATCCCGTTATTTTTAGAGTTTACCTCGTTGTTAAATTTATATTGTGCCTGATTGCACTCAAGTTGTTCTATCTCCCATTCTGTTTTTAACTTCTGCACATTATATGCTGGAGTTCCTCCTATTTTGTTAAGGGTTGATTCGGCTTCATAAGCCAGCCTGGCATTTACTACTTTTATATCTTTTATCTTACGGCTGAATTCAAAATCCTCATAAAGCTGCTGCAGCTCAATTTTCAACTTATCAATTTTGATATTCTGCAGATCTAATTCATTTCTGAGCATATCAAGATCATTTTCAGCCAGCCTGTTGTCAAGTACAAGCAATGTGTCACCCTTTTCTACTTTTGCTCCGGGGCTTTTTACTATTTTCACAACATTACTGCGAAAGGGAGAAGTTATTACCTCCTCATAAGCAGGGATTACAATTCCCGACCCCTGAACAGTTATCTCGATGTTACCGATACCGGCAGAGGCTGTTGTTACTTTCGAAAGACTGACAACGGGAATAAAAACACTTTTCAGGAAAAGTACTATGGCAAGAGGAACAATGATAATAATTAATACGACTCCGGCCTTTCTTATCAGAAGTTTCCTTTTATGCTCTTTTGATAGCGGACGATCCATTTAACAAGGTTAATTTTTTCAGCAATAAGTTTTGTAGCAAGAGTCGTGCCGTAAATATATAATACAGATTATCTTATATTTAGGGGTATAGCTGAAGAAGAAATTGAATCAAAATGATACAATTGCGGACACATAATCACATAAAAAAAAGCCGCATTTCGCGGCTATTTTTAGTGTGAGTGTGAGTGTGAGAGCGAGAGTGAGTGATAAATCAGATCCCTGCTACCACTACATCATCGATCACAAGGCTTGGGAAAATTGCCTGGCTGTAGACCCATGGGTCGTTTGCAACCTCCACAAGCTTGTTCCAGAATTTCAGATGGTTATCAGCTATATTCATTTCTGCCACATTCTGAATAAACTGACCTTTTTCATACAGTTTACCGATGATGCCTACTGAAAAATCACCTGTTGTGGAGTTGGAATTTCCTCCAATGTAACCTGTGATCAGCATACACCTGCCAAGATCTTTGATTATCTCATCAACACTCCTTGTTCCCGGCGGGATAATAATGTTGGAGATCGATCCTGAAGTGGGCTCCCAGCCAAGTTTCCGGCTGTAATACCAATCGACAAGAAACTCATTTACAACACCTTCTGTAAAGAGATCGCGTTTCCTTGCAGGGAATCCGTCACCATCATAATACTTTGAACCCAGACCCCGCGGGATAAACGGATCATCCGTGAGGGTCAGCAATTTACTGCCCACGGCCTTGTCTTTCTTATCAGCCAGGAATGATCTTTTTTGCTGAATGCTGCCGGCGGACATCGGATTCAGCAGACCGCCTAACACACGGGCTGCGCCGCGGTTTTCAAGGATAACGGGAATTTTTGTTGTTGCTATCTTTTTCCCGCCCATAAGATCAAGGGTTCTATCTGCAGCAACAGTTCCTACCTCTTCTAATGAAGGGAGGTCGCTCCTGTATCTGCAGCTTACATAGTTGTAACCTTCAGGACGACGGTCACCTTCGTCCTGTGCCGTCATTGAAGCTCCTATCTGGCAATAGGTGGTCTGTGTTGAACCTTCAAACCCGTTGCTCGATTTAATAAATTCCTCATAGGTTTCATCATTTTGTCCGGCTTCGACGGATATGACCTTATCACCTCCTTTCTGCAAACACGATTCTTCTACAGTCTTTACCATCTGATGCCTCTCTTCAGGTGTTATCTGACCATAATCAGGATCATTCAGCTGAAGATCGGCAGTTGATCTTCCTTCATAGTATTTTGGATCGGGAAGAGTACGATAGGGATCCTCCTCCATGATTTTAGCACTTTCAACCACATTATTGATAAATCCTTCGAGTGTTGATTGTCGGTAATCAGGTGTTGACTGGCCGGCAAAACGGTTATTTATAAATACCTCAAGATAAAGGTTTTTTGTGGTAGCCTCCTTGATCACTTCCGGCTTACGGTCGCGGTAATTGATTTCGACGAGACGTCTTTTTGAAAGACTCACCTTGCAATTGTTTGCTCCGGCCTTCAAAGTCCGGGCAATCACCCAGTCGGCCAGTTCCTGAAGTTTTAGTTCTTTTTCTTTTGTTTTCATGACCGGCCTCCTTTCTGCTGAGTTCCTCCTACGGTTAATGATTTAACAAGGCATGTCGGTAATCCGAACGATACAGGGACACCCTGTCCGTTCTTACCGCATTGTCCGCCGCCTCCCTCGAACATTTCAAGGTCATCTGCGGCCATGGTAATGTTGGCAAGCATTTTAGGTCCGTTACCCATGATGTTCACATCCTTGATCGGAGCAGTAAGCTTACCGTCTTCAATCATGCGTCCCTGTGACACATAAAAAGCAAAATCACCCTCACCGATCTTCACCTGCCCGTTGCTGACATCTTCCACGTATATACCATTGCCGGCTTGTTTAATAACCTCTTCAGCAGTGGCGGCACCTCCAAGCATGTAGGTGTTGCGCATTCTTGGTATCGGATAATTCTGGAAATCCTGCCTGCGTCCGTTACCTGTAGGCTCAACTCCATAATACTTTGCAGATATTTTATCATGCAGATAGCTGGTAAGTATTCCATTTTCAACAAGTATGGTTTTCTGCCCCGGAGTTCCTTCATCATCCACATTTATGCTGCCGGCAAGATTCATATTGGTACCGTCATCAATAATGGTTACAAAAGGTTCAGCCACTTTCTTGCCGAGCATGTTGCTGTATGTTGAAGTCTTCTTGCGGTTAAAATCGGCTTCCATGCCATGGCCGATAGCTTCATGAAGTAAAACACCCGTAACACCCGGCCCCAGTACAACAGGCATTTCTCCTGCCGGAGGCTGTATGGCATCGAATAATTTCAATGAATTATTAACTGATTTTGAAGTTATTTCATCAACAACCTCGTCAGTATAAAATGAAAAATCGTGTGCACCGCCGAGGCTCCAGGATGCCTGCTCGCGTTTACCGTTTTTTTCGGCTACGACCGAAGCATACAGATAACCTGACGGAATCATATCCTCAGCCTGAACACCATCGCTTGTGATTATCAATATACGTTTCAGGGCGCTTGAAAAACCCGCATTTACCTTTACAATCTCCGGTGAGAGGTCAAAGCATTTTTGATTTACACTTTGCAGCAAGGGCAGTTTTGATTCACCCGGAATACCATCGAAATCAGGTGCTAACGGATAATAGTTATCGGTTTTAAGCTTGCTGAAGGAAGAACCCGCCGAAGCAGCGCTCATATCTGATATTGTTGAAGCTGTTGCAGCAGCTGACATCATGGACTCCTCGATCAGGTCCTGGGTAAAACCATAACCTATCTGATCGCCTTTTACTGTGCGGATCCCCACACCAAGGGAGATATCACCATAAGACTGGTTTACCTTGCCATCTTCGAGTCCCAGGTAATTCGATACCGTGTACTCGAAATAAAGATCGGCAAAATCACCGCCTTTTGATAATGCTTTTGACAGTAATTTCCGACAGAGGGTTTCGTCGATCCCGAACTCTTTAAAAAAGTAGTTACCGGACAATAGTCCGCCCGATGATTTACATGCTTTAAGAGCGGGAAGGAAAAGTAAAGCACCACCCGCCAGGGCGGAACTTTGAATAAATTTTCTTCGCGGAATAGATTTCATCATAAGTAATTAAATATTAATTTACTAAATTATGAAATATGCTGGATTAAAAGAAAATTTTCTGATATTTAATCTAATGTGCCCGGTCATCGATTCTAGGTTCTCGGTACTTTTTCCTCGTTCCTTTTTATACAGACTTCTTTATTTTATTGTCAATTGCGAGTCCCGCAAGGCAGGACGAATAGGTGTCTGCATTTAATAAAGATGAGGCTAATCTTCTTTTTTCGTAAGTATCATTACCGTTTGTCCACTGCTCCAGACAGCATCCCCGGCTATTTTGGTTTTATCTTTTATTTTTAATGAGAATAATACTATTTCTCCATCAATGTTGGTCTCATATTTAATAGAATCACTCTTTGCCTTAAGCCAGCTTGACGGATATATGTAATAACCATCAGTGAATTGCATACGGGAGGAATCGTTTTTTAGAATTATTACACCGGAAGTATATCCTTCAGGTGCAGTTGGTGCTTCAAAATTCCATTTGCCCTGGTATGATTCTTTATCCTGGGCATTCAGGCAAAGAGATCCTGATAATAAGAACATTACAAATAGTACAAACAGAAGATTTTTTCTTTTCATAATTGTTAAAATTTAGTTTCTAAAACAATAATTAATAGTATAATCCCCAACCATAAGGATATAACGGATCTTCAGAATCAAACGGAAACTTGACTGTTGGATTGAATTTCCCGTAAATCACATCAAGTATTGCTCCGTCAATAATTTATTAACCGTATAATGTGCTGTTTTTTGTTTATCCCATATGTCCACATCCCCGCAAATAGACATTTTTTGAATCCCAGATTATGTTTTTATTTAAATACATTCTTGGGATCTTTAAATATTGATAAAAACCCTGGTATGTTAAAAAGTCTATAATTATAAGTCCTTTACCGAAATCAGGTAAATAAAATCCTTTTATTATGCTGTCTTTATATTTATATCCTGTTTTTATTGCAGTAGTCAGTAAAATATTCTTTTTTTCACCAGATATTGAATAATCAAGTTCAAAAATTCGATGATAATCTCTTTTATTAATTTGAGAGATATTCTTACTTGTCGGACCAATATTTAAATGACAGCGGCCAGGCGGGCAGGCAGATGTGACAGCTTGTCCCCGCGCAGCGGGAAACCTATTAATTGTCCGTGTTATGTTTAGGCGGTTTTTTCATTGAGGTTCCGTTTTTACAATGAAAATTTAATTCAGGCTTGTTAAGATTAATAGTTATCAAGTGCTGTCTTGCATAATCCTGAATAAGAAAATAGCAGGGATCAATTTTTTTAGTTGGGTTTGATATTCAATATATTTATGTCCCATTTGCTTAATAATGATGATTTAGCAAATCCAAGGATTACATGTATGATCCGTTGTGATTGCCTGCTATCTTTTTCACAATTAATTACTCATATCTCAGTGCTTTAACAGGATTGGTACGAGACACTTTATATGCATGGGAATAGACGGTTAGTATAACCAGAGACCCAGCAATAGCGAAGTCTATAAGAAATACCCACCAGCTGATATCTATCTTGTACGGATAATTGGTTAACCAATCCGACATGAAATAAATTGTTATAGGAACTGATGTAATAGTGGCAATAAAGACCATGATGATGTTTTCGAACAATAAGGAGTAAAGAATTGCCTTTTCAGAAGAGCCAAACACTTTCTTAATACCTATCTCTTTGGTTCTTGCCCTTGCGACAAACAGGGCAAGTCCAAATAATCCGAAAGCAGCAATTAAAATAGTGAAGATCGCAGCAATGGAAACGATTGAGATCAGGTTTTTTTCTGCAGTGTAGCTATCCTTGATAATATCTTCTATAGTGGAAAAAGTAAACGGCTTATACGGGGTAATTTTCTTCCATTCCGCCTTAAGCATGGGAAGAATGGCTTTAAGCGTTCCCGGCTTATAGTGAACAACAATGTTATCGATATATTTGCTGGTCGTCAGATCAATGCTCAAGGCAGGTATTTCCGAATTAATGGGATTCAGATTGAAATCCTTGACGACTCCTATTATTGTCATGTAATCCATATAGTCGCCAATAGGATCTTTTATTCCTAATTGTTTGACTAATGTTTCATTAACAATGGTTGAATTCTCCTTAATATCATTTCCATATTCAGGGGAGAAGCTTCTGCCCTGTATAAGTTCAACTCCCATGGTTTCAAAAAATCCATAATCAACGTCCATTTTCTCTATTTTAACCAGGATGTCTTTTTTTTCATGATGCGAAGCTATGGTGTACATTGATCCAATCCTGGGAATACCACCCAAAATACCGGTGGCATTGATAATATTGGGATTCGTTTTGATGTTTTCAAGGTATGCAGAATATGCAGGAAAATCATCCCCAAGGTTTATTTGTAGTATGTCGTGTATATGGTAACCTGAATCTTTATTGAGGGCAAACTTATACTGAGATCTGATAATAAGTACACAGGAAACGAATGAGCAGAAGACCACCAGTTGAACTATAACCAGTGCAGATCGGATCAGAATTTTTCTCCTTCCTGCATAAGCAGTATTTTTCAATACATCCAATACCTTAAGTCTCGACAGGTAAGTGGAAGCATATAGTCCCGATGAAAGGCCGATGAGTATAGTAAGCAGAATATATACAGAAACATAGATTATAATATTGTTACCTATAATGAAAAGTTCTTTCTGGAAAAGCTTTCCGGCATAGGGCAGTGTTATCAGGGTCAGAAACAATGCAACGGGTAATACCAGAACTACCATTAATACCGATTCACTCAACATTTGATTCCTGATATTGTGGTTGCCGGCGCCGAATGTCTTTCGTATACCAATTTCCTTTGCTCTGATTGTTGAAAGCGCTGTGGAGAGAATCATATAGTTTATTGAAGCAACCAATATGATTAACAAAGCAATGAGGCAAAACAACTTAACGTTTTTCATGTTACCCATCATGCCTGTATTTTCCACATTGTCTGAGTTAAAGTGGACAGATGACAATTCCTGCAATTTTAAATGGTTATAACGTTTGCTCTCAATTGATCTGAATTGCTTTCCTAATGAACTTGTGTCATTGCCTTCTGAAAGAAGAATCCAGGTACGCCAGAAATCTCGTCTCCAGCTTTTATCAGCATCGGTTGTACCAAATATTTTGTTTATCCGATCAAGTGACCATTTGTTGTGCACAAAGCAATCTGCCCTCAGTGTTGAGTTAACTGGAATATTTTCGAAGACACCGGTAATGATAAATGAATACTCCTGGTTATTGACCATCCCGATGATTTCTTTACAAATTGGTTTTTCACCCTGAAAAAGCTTTTCAGCAAGTTCTCTCGATACAATAAGCGAGTTTGGGTTTTCCAGTAAATCCTTATTGGATGTACCCAATATCAAGGGAAGCGTGAAAATATCAAAAATCTCAGAATCAGTAGCTATTGCATCATTAATGGAGATATATTCATCATTGACTTTTAATTTAAAATCCCTGCAATGACTAAGTCTGATAGCTTTCTCGATCTGGGGGAAATTCTCAATAAGTGATGATGCAAGTACATAGGGGGTGCCAGCCTGAGTTATATTAAGAGCATTATCGAAGTTTAGCACTCTGTAGATTCGTCTTCTGTTTTTATTGAATCGATCGTAACTTAGCTCATTGACAGCTAATAATAGAATTATGAAAGAGGTAGCCAGCGCAATGGATAATCCAATTGTATTAATGAATGTAAATAGCTTGTTTCTAATTAAAAACCTTAATGCTGTTTTTAAATTATTTCTTAACATAATTAGTAGGTTATGTAGACACTTACTTTTTTGTTGTCTCTCCTTGCAGGTTCCCAGTCAGGAATCTGAGTTAGTATTTTTTCAAATGCTGTATTTATTTCAGGATTATCACTTCCCTTGATTATATGACCGTCCCTCACTTTTCCATCCTTACCGATAATGTAGCTGAAGGTTAAAGTAAATTTTCCCGCTTTAGATATAAATTCAGGATAATTCTTTAATTGGCTTTCCAGCCAATCCTCCCAGGTACCTTGTTTAAATTTCGCAAATTCAGAAACATCTCCCATAGGGTATACAATGTCATCAGATCCTACTGTCGACTGAGTAACGAAATAAACTTTTGCATCACGCAGAGTTTTCCTGACTTCATCAATACGGTAGAAAGGAATTGATTCATCACACAAAAGGAGGGTCCAATTTTTCCCTGTTTTCATCCATTCCTGCCCTTTCCTGGCTATTTCTTCCAATAAACATAGTTGATTGTTAATAAAATTGCCATCTTTTTTGATCTCAATTATTTGACTTGTCAGCTCATTTTGTTTTTGAATGATTGCAGATGGTGCAATAACAATTTCTGGCAGGATTCTCTTTTCAGAAACATTTTCGACCCTTTTGCCGAAAGCCATCAGCAACAGGGCAAGCACCGGAAGAAAGGCCGCCACTTTCCAACGCCATGCTTTGTTGGTTTTTGATTTGTTTATCATAGCAATACGCTTTTTAATTTGATAATTATTAAAACTGTTTGCAAGTGCGAACTGCTGATGTCCAACACATTTTTGAATAAGCAGTAATTGGTATTTAGTTGCATCGACACCTGAATTAAGGGTGTGTTCATCGGCCTGAAACTCGTGAATTTCTTTCAGGTCACGATCCATCCGGTAAACAAGCGGATTATACCAGTAGATGATCTTAACCAGTTCCATCAGCATCAGATCGTAAAAATGTCCATGTCTGATGTGTGACAATTCGTGGGTAAGAATTGCTTCGAAATTTGTGTCGTAATCGTTTTGCGAAATCAGAATATGCCGTCCGAATGAAAAAGCCGGGATATCATCGTTTAAGATCATTACACGTATCCCGTTCAGATTAGTTTTTTGTGATTCCCTTAGCAGCATCAAAACCGAAAAAATGCTTTTAACAAACAGCAGCAATGAAATTATAACGCCTGCCAGGTAAACGAATAGTATAATCGTTTTAGTTGTGAAAACAACAGGCTGTATCGTATCTGAAACTGGTATAAAAGAATTAATTGCTGCAGGCATTTCATTCATCCGAACAGGTTCTTCAATGATTGTATTGCCCTGAAAAACAAGATCTAACTTAATTGGTAAAACAGGATGAATTGATTGCGGCAAATATATCAATGGTATAACTGTCGATACTAATACGATGGATATTAGTACTATTCTGCTCAGCCTGAAAAAAGTTTCTTCCCGCATCAGCAAACGGAAAAACAAATATAACAGACTTAAGATCAATGTCGATTTTAACAGGAACAACAACATGCTATTCATTTTCCTTGTTTTTACGGGATTTGACCTGACGTATTAATTCCTGAATTTCTTCGGTTGAAATTTTATTTTCTTCCACAAACATGGAAACCACCGAGGCATAAGAGGTATTAAAATATTTACTCACAAGATTTTTGATTGAGTTTTTGCTGAACTCCTCGCGCGAAATGACAGCAAAATAGCGGTATGTATTTCCAAACTGCTCGTGACCTATAAAGCCCTTCTCCTCCAACCCGCGTACAATGGTCGAAATTGTGTTATAGTGTGGTTTTGGATCAGCGAGTAGTTCGATAACTTCTTTGACAAATATGGAACCTTTTTCCCAAAATATTTCCATAATTTCTTCTTCACGATTGGTCAAGTGTTTCATAATATTAAAATATGTTTCTGCAAATATAACTATTGTTTTTAGTTTACCAACTATAATGTATAGTTTATTTACTAAAAATAATAGTTAATAGTTATTTTGAAATCATTTGTTGAGGATATTCTAGATTTGAAGGTTATGTTTAGGCGGTATCTATCTAGATGGATAATTACTTGATATTACGGCAAAACTGTCTAGAAATTGCCCCGCTTAAACATAACGGCCCGGCAATAAAATTAGTAGGTGTCCCCGAGTACTCGAGGTGGCGCATTTTTTGCCGTCAGGTTACAAATTTTGCTGAGCAATACGAGTGTCGCGTTACAAGTTTTTGGGCGAGCAGGTTGTGAGTCAAGGTACACTATTTTTATAGAAAGCAGTGGCGCGGTCTGGATTTGTCTTGTTTTACATAGCTGTCTAAGTGATTGAAAATGATTGCAAAAAATGTGACAAGCCTATTAATTTTAGCACTTATGATAAAAGCATAGTCTCAGGTTCATTGCCAAAATTTGTTGGTAATTTATTGTTGTCAAACAAAACCAAAAGACTATGCAAAAACAAGTTACAAAAAAAATCGAT
>Ga0315533_1000449_pt1 | contig 35718 bp, 38 predicted proteins | sample SalMarSW160130MG_FD_203081 | JGI IMG/M metagenome (GOLD analysis project Ga0315533, IMG submission 203081) | Salt marsh sediment microbial communities from the Plum Island Ecosystem LTER, Massachusetts, United States - Salt Marsh Sediment SW1601-30 ...
AACTCTCATCTCTATCAAGATAAAACATGCGCAGCGCCGGCAGACTCATTCACATCCCCCTTTTCTTGGGCTCCCTCAGAAACGTGAACACGACCACCGCAGCCAGAGCCGAGGCCAAGGCGGAGAAGTAGAAGGGCCACGCCGCCCCGACGCCCTCCCACAGGGCTGCGCCTATCAGCGGCGAGACGGTGAGCGCGACGCCGGGGACCATGTTCATCACCCCGTAGGTCCTGCCGCGCCTCTCCTTGGAGGCGATGTCTATGACGAGGGCCTCGAGGGCCGGCTGCTGCACGTACGCGAAGAGGTTGTCGACCATCTGAATCAGGAGCACCTGCCTGAAGCCGGTGGCCACCGTGAAGACAAGGATGAAGAAGGGCCGGACCGTGTAACTCAGCAGCAGGCTGATCTTTCTGCCGAACCTGTCAATCATGCGTCCGGTGGGGAGCCTCGTCAAGATACCCACCACACCCATTCCTCCCACGACTAGTCCCCACTGCGCCGTCGAGAGCCCTATAACGCCGGTGGCGTAGACAACGCCGTACTGCGTCAGGACTCCCACGGCCAGGGAGTAGAGAAACGCCCCGAGGAGGACCACCCGCAGGGACTTCAGGGTCCTAATAGGCTCAAACGTGTCTAGGATGACTCTGCGGAAACCTTGTTCCTCGTCGGGGCCCGGTTGGTGAGTGAAATCCTCTCTCAGTAAACGCCATCGGCCGATGCTCGCCAGTAGCATCGTCACGCCTGAGACTAGGAAGAAGACTCTCATACCGGGGAGGAAGCCGACGCGCTCCAGCAGGAACCCGCCCAGCACCGGCATAATCATCGAGAATACCGCGAAGAGAGTGTGGATGGCGGCGAACGCCGTCGCCCGCCTCTCGGGCTCAACCGAATCGGCGAACATAGCCTGCCTTGCCGGCAGAACAATGTTGGTGAAAGCCTCCAACACGACGCCGGGGATGAGGTGCTCCCATCTCGTGGCGAAGAAGTAGATGAAGGGCGCGAAGGACGCCACGAAGCCGCCCCACACCACCAGCCTCTTCCTCCCGATCCTGTCCGTGAGATACCCGACAGGCGGCTGGAGGGCTGTACGGGTGAGGCCGAGGATGAAGCCCAGTAGGCCCAGGACCGGCAGAGACGCACCGATGTCGAGAACGAAGAGGGCCCAGAAGGGAGAGACGAGGAACAGGATGCCCTGGCCCACGGACTCGGTGACCGAGAGGACCAGCGCGTTCCTCCCCATCCCGAGAAATCTTCCATTGTGTTCCTCGCCCAAAGTGATCGCCTTAACGCGGTTATAATATATTCTGATCACGCCTTTAAGCTTGATTTAGTAATTTTCATTAAATTTCCAATAGTAACAGCTATTATCCTTCGAAGAATCATGATAGGGTAGGAGCGTTCTCATCGAATTGGAAACCAAGATTCTGTTCATAGGGTGGTCCCCCAGCTGGTCAACGGACATCGCAGAGCCAGAGACGACGCTGGTGGGAACCGGGTTCGACTCGGGCACTAACCACCTCGAGTACGAGTTCTACGAGCACCTCGCCATCCACAACGTCATCGAGAAGACGGTGAACGCGGAGAGGGAGGGATTCGACGCGGTGGTGATCGGGTGTTTCTACGACCCGGGGCTAAGGGAGGCCAGGGAGCTGGTCGAGATCCCCGTCGTAGGCGTATGCGAGGCCAGCCTCCACGTCGCCTCCATGCTGTCCGCGGGCAAGTTCTCGGTCCTCGTCGGGCGGCGGAAGTGGATCCCCAAGATGGCGGACAACGCCAGCAACTATGGCTTCGACAACCGGATCGCGTCGTGGAGGGTGCTGGACCTCACGGTGCCGGACATGAACGACGTGGAGAAGACCCAGGCCGCCATCCTCAAGGAGGCCAAGGGAGCCGTGGAGGAGGACATGGCCGAGTGCGTCGTCCTAGGCTGCACAGGAATGGCGGGGCAGGCGATGAGGGCACAGGAAGAGTACAGCATACCCGTCCTAGACCCGGTGCTGATGGGGGTGAAGATGGCGGAGCTCAGTGCGACCCTGTGGAAGAGGTACGGAGTCTCCCACAGCAAGATCGGGGGATACGAGGCCCCTCCCGTGGACGAGCTTGAGCCCATCTGGCGGCGGGTCTACGGAAAACAAAAGAAAAAATGAAAGCCTTCTCGGCTTTAACTCGTTTCATTCATTCAGACAAGAAGTGGCACTTGACGAAGTGCCCGGGCTCCACCTCGACCATCGGCGGATCCTCTCTCTTGCACCTCTCAGTGCACTCGTTGCATCTCGGGTGGAAGTAGCAGCCGCTGGGGACGTTCACCGGGCTCGGGATCTCGCCCATCGACACCACCTTGTCAGGCTTCACCGCCTCCTCCTCGCGCGTGATGACGGGGATCGAGGACAGGAGCATCTTGGTGTAGGGGTGGAGGGGCTTGCTGAAGAACTCGCCCGTCGGCGCCACCTCGCACAGCTTCCCTAGATACATTATGCCCACCCTTGTCGCCACGTTCCGCATCAGACTCAGGTTGTGGGTGATGAACAGGTACGAGAGGTCAAGCTCCTCCTGGAACTCGATGAGCTTGTTGATGATCTTGGCCTGCATCGAGACGTCGAGGGCCGAAGTGGGTTCGTCGAGGGTCACGAAGGTAGGGTTGGTGGCGAGGGCCCTGGCTATGGCGACCATCTGCTTCTCCCCGCCGCCGATCTTCGTCGGCTGTCTGTCGAGATAGTCCTCGGGCAGCTCCACCATGTGAAGGAGCTCTATCACCCTCTTCCTGCGCTCATCCCTCGCGATGCCGTGCACCCTCAGCGGGAGCTCTATGATCTGCTCGATGCTTCTCTTCGGGTTCAGGGATGAGCCTGGGTCCTGGAAGACCATCTGCATCTCCTTCTTGAGGCTGAGGGGCCTCTGCTTGATGCCCATGGAGATGTCCATCCCCTTGTAACTGATCTCGCCCTCCGTCGGCGTGTATATCCCCATCAGGGTGTAGGCCGTGGTGCTCTTGCCGGAGCCGGACTCCCCGACGAGGCCGAAGGTCTCTCCCTCGTTTATAGTGAAGCTGATGCCGTCCACGGCCCTCACCGTGCCTTCGTCGGTTTTGAAATATTTCTTGAGATCCTTAACTACCACGATTTCCTTGCTCATGTCATTGTCCTCCGTAGAGGTAGCAAGCCACCTCGTGTTCGTCGCCCATCTGGTAGAACGGCGGAGAGTTTTCAAGGCACTCGGGCTTCGCGTGGGGGCACCGGGGGTTATACCTGCACCCCATCGGGGGGCTCAGGTAGTTGGGGATCCTGCCGGGTATCCCCATCGGGATGCCCCCGCCCGTGAGCTTCGGCACCGCGTTGAACAGGGCCTTGGTGTACGGGTGAAGGGGATCAGAGAACAGGTCCTCGGTCTTGGCGGCCTCCACCATGCTCCCCGCGTACATCACGTACACCCTGTCCACGAGGCCCTTGACGGCCCCGAGCGCGTGGCTGATCAGTATGATGGACGTGCCTCTGTCCTTGACGAGCTCCCCTAGGAGCCTCAGGACCTGGTCCTGGATGGTGACGTCGAGGTTCGTGCCGGGCTCGTCCGCTATCAGTAGGTTGGTGGCGGAGACGAGGGCCATGGCGATGCATATCCTCTGCCGCATCCCGCCGCTGAGCTGTATGGGGTAGCTGTTCATTATCCTCTCGGGGTCCGGCATCTGGACCTCTTTGAGCACCTGCACCGTCTTTTCATGGATCTCCTCTTTCGAGACCTTGTTGCCGAAGGCGAGCTGGTTGTACTTGATTATGTCCCCGATCTGGTCTCCCACCTTGAAGACCGGGTTGAGGGCGGAGGTGGGGTCCTGGAATATCATGGAGACCGTCTTCCTCCGCATCATCTGGAGGTCCCTCTGGCTCATCTTCAGGACATCCAACCCCTCGAGATATATCTCTCCGCCCACTATCTCGGCGGGTGGCATCTGCAGTATCTTCATTATCGACTTGACGGTCGTCGTCTTTCCGCACCCAGCCTCGCCTATCAGCCCCACCTTCTGGCCCTTGGCGACCCTGAAGTTCACCCCGTTGAGGACCCTAGTCACGCCCTCGTAGATGTTGAAGTTGACGTAGAGATCCCGGATGTCGACGATCATCTCACTCATCATCAATCACCCGCAAGCATGTCTCTCACGCCGTCCCCCAGGAGGTTGAAACCGAGGATTATCACGACGATGAACAGGGCCGGGAACAGGCTGATCCACCACTGACCCGGGATGTACTTCGAGCCGTCCGAGACCATGGTCCCAAGGTCCGGCGTCGGGGGCTGGGCCCCCAGCCCGACGAAGCTCAGCGTGGACCCGATGAGGATCACCCAGCCCACGTCGAGAGTCATCTTGGTGAATATGGTGGACAGGCAGTTGGGGAATATCTCCCCGAAGAGGATGTGGAGGGTGCTCGCCCCGGTGACCTCCGCGGCCTGGACGAAGTACTCGTTCTTTATGGAAGAGGCGGCGCCGTAGACCAGCCTCGTGTACCAAGGCCACCACATCACCGTCACGGCCAGCATCGCGTTGTACAGGGTGGGCTCCAGCATCGAGCACACGGCGAGGGCCAGCACCATGGACGGCACGCTCAGGAACACGTCGGCGACCCTCATTACAATGGTGTCCACCCAGGTGTCCCTCATGTACCCGGCGACGAGCCCCAGCAGGACGCCCGGCGGCGTCGCCACCGACAGCACCGAGACCGCCATCACAAGGGAGTACCTGAAGCCGAAGAAGATCCTGCTCAGGATGTCCCTGCCTGCCATGTCCGTCCCGCAGAGGTTCTGCCAGCTTGGCGGCCTCTTCGCGTTCTTGAAGTCGACGAACACGAAGGCGTGCTCTGGGTACGGCGCGACGAAGTCGGCGAATATCGCGGTGAGGATGATTGCCAGGACGACCGCCAGGCCCAGGATAGACAGAGGGTTCCCCGAGAACTTGTACCAGTTCTGCCTCCAACGCTCCTTCATGAGTTCTGTGTTCATCTCAGCTCCCCCTCAGCTTCATCATGATCCTGGGGTCCAGGTACGCCGTGATCAGATCGACCAGGATGTTCATGAAGGCGAAGAACACGCCTATGAGCATGACAACGCCCACTATGGCGTTGATGTCGTTGCTGAGCATGGCGCTCATCCCGTACCTCCCGATGCCCGGCCAGTTGAAGATGGTCTCGACGATGAATGAGCCGCCCATTGAGCCTGCGATGTCCATCCCCATGACGGCCACCGTGGGGATCAGCGAGGGCTTCAGGAGATACTTCAGCGTGATCGCACTTTCAGGTATCCCGAAAGACCTCGCCGCCATTATATAGTCCTTGTGAATGTTCTCTACCACACTGGCCCGGGTGATCCTGGCCTCTTGAGCCAGCCGGCTGATGACCAGCGAGGTACCCGGTAGTATCATGTGGTAAAACGCGTCTCTGAAGACATCTAGCTTGCCGGCGATCAGGGAGTCCACTAGAAGCAGCCCCGTGACCTTCGGCGGCATCACCATGCCGGAGCTGAGCCTGCCCAAGGTCGGGAACCACCTCAGGAGGTACCCGAAGATGAAGACGGACATGATCGCCCAGACGAAGCTGGGGATCGCGATGCCTACGTAAGATATGATGCGGACGATGTTGTCCCAGAGGCTGTTAGCGTACTTCCCTGAAGTGACGCCGAGGATGATGGCAAGACTCGTCGAAAGGATGACGGAGAATATCACCAACTCGAACGTCGCGGGGAAGAACTCTATGATGTCGTTAAACACTCCACGCCTCGTCACCAGAGACTGGCCGAGGTCAGCCCTGAAGACGTTCGTCACCCAGTAGATATACTGCATGTACACCGGCTCATCCAGGTGAAGCTGCGCCCTCAGCCTGTCGACGGCCCACTGGGGGGCCATAGGTCCGAGGGCAAGCCTAGCAGGGTCTCCCGGCACAAGCCTTGAAAGTGAGAATATTAACAGGGATAGTCCAAACAAAACGAAAAAAGAGGATAGGAGTCTGTACGCCATGTACTTCTTGATGTTCATCTGTTATCCTCGGGCTTAGGGTTGATTTACGCCTGTGTATAGGCCGTAGTATGTTCTAAAGCCTAACGGTACCTTGTAGATGAACCCGCTGACTTGCTCACCGTATTCCACGTATGGATAGTCCACGTAGTCTTGGATACAGCGCAGCGTCGTCCCCTGTAGCACGTAGATCGTTGGGCATATATCGTAGATGTACTCCTGTATCTCGCCGTATTTCTCGAAGCGCTCCGTCTGGTCGACCGTCCCTATGGCGTCCTCGATCATCTGGTCGAGAGTCTCATCGAGAAGCCACTCATTCTGCTCCCAAGTTGGGGCCGACTCGGAGTGATATCTCATCAGGTCGCCTCCCGCCTCGGGGAAATGCACCGTGTTGTAGACGACGACGACGTTGGGGCTAAGTTCCTGGTCTGCCATGGTCTCTATCATGGAGAGCCATGGCTCCTTGACGATCTTGACGCTTATCCCAAGGTCCGCCATGTTGTCCATGAACAGGAGGGATATCCTCTCCTCTGCGGGTACCTCTGCGCACCAGTGGATCTCGATCTCGATTTCGTCAAGCTGATCGTAGTATATGGACTGCTCTAGTTCCCCCATCGCCTTAGCAAGATCTCTTCTGAACGGCTCTAGATCCGGGTTATACCCTGGCAACACCTCGTTGACCACACCCTTCACCATCGTCGTGTGGGGGAAGATGTCCGTGACAGCGGTCTCGTAGTCGAAGGCATAAACTATAGCTCTCCTGAAGTGGACATCGTCAGTCGGAGCTTTATTGGTGTGCATCATCAGGTCCAGCATGTTAGTGCCGACCTCTCCGATTATCTCGACGCCCTCCGTCTGAACCATCTCCTCCAGGTTCTCTATGGGCTGCCAGCTGTCGGTACGCTCCAGCTCCTTCCTGGCCATCATCGTCCTGACGGTTATGGGCTCGGTGGTGCCTATCATCTCCATGACGTCAGGGGCGTTCTCGACGAACTTGAAGCCCTCGACATCGAGGGTCTCTCCCCAGTAGTCTTTGACCTTTTCCATGATGAGCTTCTCTTCCAGCAGGAACTCCTTTACCTTGTAGGGGCCGGTGCCCGCGTCGTGTGTCATCAGCCACTCCTTTCCGTAGTCGCCTAGGTCGCCGTATTCTCCTTCCGCGATGTTCTCCATCAAGACATCCTTGTCTAACACATAGAAGTTAGGCATCACGGTCAATATCGGCCCGAAAGACTTCAGCAGAGTGAATCGTACGGTGTATGTGTCGACAGCGGTAACCTCGTCGATGTATGGGAGGAACAGGTAAGCCAAGCCTTCGCCCATGGTGAGCATCCTGTCCATGCTGAAGACGACGTCTTCTGCTGTGATCTCGTTCCCGGCGTGAGACATGACCCCCTCCCTTAGCTTGAAGGTGTAAGTCATGCCGTCATTCGAGGTCGTCCAGCTCTCAGCCAACTCGGGGCCGACGACCCCCTCAGGGGTTATGCGGACCAGCGAGTTGTACAGGTTGGGATGAGCAGCAATGCTCGAGCCGTCGGATCCTACGGCAGGGTCGATGCGAGTCGGCCAAGCCCATGTGCTCCTATACACTATAGGTTCCGAGGGTTCTGGTTCGGTCTCAGAGGGCCCGGGTTCTGGTGTGGTGTCAGGCTCTTGAGCCGGTTGCATTAGCCAGTATGCTCCGGCCGCTATTACGATGACTGCTATTATTCCTACGTACATTAGCGTTTTATTTGATGTTGATATTTTTTTTCACCTATGTTAAAGGGAAGTACTTGTTATTTATAATTTTTGTGAAGTTTTTGGTTAGAATTAATTAAAAAAATTGAGATTTATTCTTTTCCGAGTTTTTTTGCTAATTTTACGAGTTCTGGGTGTACGCATTTTCCCTTGTCCAGGATCTGTTTTCCATCCAGCCAGATGGACACGTTCATGCATATACCGTCGGAGTGGGAAGCCGCCGGCCTCCAAGCCATGTTGCCTATGCCGAACTCGACGGACCCCCACACCCTCTCGTCCTCGACGACGTCTCCGGTGAGCTTCGCACCTGGGTTGAAGCCGGGGCAGAGGTGAGCTATCTTGAGCATGTTCGGGTCGTTGAAGCTTCTCAGCCACGCCTCGTACTTCACCGTGTCGTTCCCGCCGCCGAAGGCCATGATGTCGCCGTTCTTGATGGTCATCTCTATCGGGTCCTTGATGAGACCCAGCGGGGGGTTCACCGAGCCGTCGAAGATTATCTTGCCGTTGAGGGTCTCGGCGTCCATGCCCCAGTAGACCTGCCCCGACATCATGTGGGCGCCGGGGGTGTCAGCGTAGCCCAACGCGTAGCCGGCCCTTCTCTCCTTCGTCATCTTGAAGGTCACGTCCATGCCCGCGGGCGACGTGATCCGGAACTCGTTGGTGTCCTTGGCGATCTCGGTCAGCTTGTCCAGGAACTCCTTCAGCGCGGGGTAGTCGACTCTGCCGATGGTTCTCACCATCATGTCCACGTTCATGCCGACGAGGCAGCTGTATCTCAGCTTGGGGTTCTCCTTCATCGCCCTGTCGTACACGTTGGAGTAGAATATCCACTGGTTGTTGTACTCGACCCACGCGTCGGCCCCTTTAAGCGCCCCAACCAGCGACTCGGTTGGGAACATGGGGTCCGCAGCCTTTCCGACCCCGAGGGGGGCGACGAGCCAGATCACCATGGGTTTCCCTCCGGCGGCGAAGGCGGCCCTCGCGGTCGCGTTCACCACCCTCTCGTCGGACTCCGTGTCGGCCGTGATGACCATGGTCTCCCCTTCCTTCAGTTTGAAGAGTTCTTTGACCAGGATATCCGCAGCCTTCCCTAACTCGAATTCATACCATCCGGGCATTCGATTCACCGTTTTGACTGTTCCAGATAACCTAATAACAGTTTTCTCTAATCAAATCCTTTCAGCTAGAAATATCATGAAAACCCTAATTTATTATTGAATTACGTTTTCGAATGATATTTCCCCATAAAATCAAGTCAACTGGTTTGTTAATTGCCGGTAATTATAAAAAAACAAAGCCTCTCTTGGTATTCATGGACTCCAGTTACAGAGTGGGCATAGACATCGGTGGAGCCTTCACCGATCTCGTCGCGTACAACAGCGTCACGAAGGATCTGAAATGGGTGAAAGTCGAGAGCACGCCGAGGGAGCTCTCCGACGGGGTCGTCGACTGCATCAGGAGGAGCAACATCGCTCAGCCTGAGATGGAGCAGATAATTCACGGGCAGACCGTCGTCATAAACACCATAATAGAGAGAAAAGGGGTCAACGTGGGGCTGCTCACGACGAGGGGGCACAGGGATGTCCTCGAGATCCAGAGGGCGAACCGTCGGGACATGTACAACTTCAAGTATAAGAAGCCTGAATCCATCGTACCCAGACACCTCCGTATCGAGGTCGATGAACGGACCATGGCCGACGGCACAGTTCTCGAAGGGATAAGCGGTGAACAGGTGGAGGAGGCCTCGAAGAGGCTCGTCGAGAAAGGCGTCGACGCGATCTGTGTCTCATTCCTCAACTCCTACGTGAACCCCGATAATGAGAGGAAGGCGGGGGAGATAATTAGAAGCCGTCACGACGTGCCCGTCGTCCTCTCCCACGAGGTCACCCGAGAGTGGAGAGAGTACGAGCGGTTCTCGACAGCCGCGCTAAACGCCTACGTCCTCCCGATCCTTGACAGGTACCTCAGCAGGCTGCAAGGCACCATCACCCAGGACTCTCGTAAGTGCATGGCGATGACATCCGACGGGGGGATGGTCTCATTCGACTTCGCCCGGAGGTTCCCCATATACACCGTCGAGTCCGGGCCCGTGGCCGGGGTAATCGGGGCGATAGGAGTCGCCGAAGCCGTCGGTGAGAAAGACATCATCACGCTTGACGGAGGTAGCACCACCACCAAGGCGTCTCTTGTCGAAGGCCTCAACCCGGAGGTCACCACCGAATACTACGTCGAGAGAGACAGGTTCAGGCCCGGGTTCCCCGTGATGATCCCCGTCGTACGGACGGTGGAGATAGGGAACGGCGGAACCAGCATAGCCTGGATCGACGAGGTGGGCAGGGTGAGAGTCGGGCCCAAAGCGGCGGGCGCCGACCCGGGGCCCGTCTGCTACGGTAAAGGAGGGGACCAGCCCACACTCACAGACGCTTACGTCGTCACCGGGATGCTGAATCCGGAATACCTCCTAGGCGGAGAGCTGCCCATTCACAGGGACCTGGCGGTAAAGGCGATGAATGGGATAGCGGTCGAGCTCGACACGAGCCTCGAGGAGGCAGCCGAGGGCGTCATCAAACTGGCGAACGAGAACGCGGCCTACGCCATAGACCTGGTCTCGGTCCAGAGGGGGTACGACCCCAGGGACTTCACGCTCATCGCCTACGGAGGCTCCGGCCCCATGTTCGCCCCATTCATCGCCGAGGAGCTGGAGATCGGTAAGATAGTCGTGCCCGTCATACCTCCGGGGGTGTTCTCCGCCTGGGGCATGCTGAACACGGACGTACACCACAACTCGATACACACCCACATAACCCGGCTGGACGCGCCAGACGCCCTGGAGACCCTGAGCCGCATCTACAAGGACCTCGAGAACGAGGTGAAGGACATGTTCCTCTTGGAGGGAGACGAAGGCCCCATGGTGATCGAGAGGTACGCGGACATCCGATACTATGGGCAGGAGCACACCGTCAAGGTGTTGGTGCCTCCCGGGGCACTCGCGGCCCACGACCTTCAGACGATCCTCGAGAGCTTCCACGCGACCCATGAGAGAGAGTACGAGTTCAAGCTGCCCGGCGACCCCGCCGAGATCGTCAACTTCCATGTGGTGGGCATCAGGAGGGTCCAGAAGCTCAGACTCGGAGAGCTACCCGAGCCGTCGGGTTCTAAGAACCCGCTGCTCACGGAGAGGAGCGTGTACATCAACGGAGGCTACGAGGAGCTCCCCGTGTACGACCGAACCCTTCTAACCGTTGGGTTCAACCTCGATGGCCCAGCCATCCTGGAGGACCCGACCGCCACGATAATAGTGCTCCACGGGCAGAAGGCGTCCGTGGATAGGTTTGGTAACACCGTCATAAGGAGCGTGGTAAGATGAGCGGAAAGAACAGCACGTCCCCGTTCACCCTAGAGATCATCAAGAACGGCCTGATTGTGGCCTCCGAGGAGATGTTCTACTCCTGGGGGCGGACGGCGAAGAGCCCCGTCATCTACGAGGTCCTGGACTACGCCGTGGGCCTCATAGACGCCAACGGCGAAAACCTCGTGACTCAGGCCCCGGGGATACCAGGCTTCACGGGTGTCCTCGACTTCGCCGCCAAGGAGGTCGTGGATAGTTGGGGCGAGGACATCCAGGCCGGGGACGTCTTCGTAAGCAACGTTCCCTACGAATCAGGAACCCACCTCAACGACGTCACTCTGATAATGCCCATCTTCCACGGCGACCGGAGACTCGGGTTCGCCGTGGCCAAGGGCCACTGGAGCGAGGTCGGGGGGATGCACTTCGGGAGCTGGACCTCCGACTCCACCGAGATATACCAGGAGGGGATCCAGTTCCCCTGCGTGAAGCTCTACGTCGGCGGTGAGCCCAGCAGGAGCATCATCGAGATTATCAGGTACAACTCTAGGCTGCCCGACTTCGTCCTCGGGGACATGTACGCACAGGTGGCATCGCTGAGAGTGGCGGGAAGAAGGGTGAACAGACTCGTGGACAAGTACGGCTTAGATACGGTTCTCGACGCCATGGACAGGCTCCTAGAGGACGGGGAGAAGTACGCCAGACTCAAGATGAAAGACCTGCCGAAGGGGACCTTCAAGGCCGAGGACTGGATCGACGACGACGGTATAACGGACGACCCGATACCCGTGAAGGTGGAGGTCAAGATCACGGACGACGAGTTCCTGGTCGACTTCACCGGGAGCGGCAACCAGGCCGCGGGGTCCATCAACTCGCCGTACCCCAGCACAGTATCAGGGGTGAGGGAGACCTACATGGCCATGATAGACCCCTACACTCATCCCAACGGAGGCTTCTTCGCGCCCCTCAAGATCATAGCCCCTAAGGGAACGGTCTTCAACCCACAGAGGCCGGCCCCCACCTCCACCTTCTGGGAGGGGATGTCCCACGCCGCGGACATAGTCTGGAAGGCCCTAGCCCACGTCTCCCCGGAGAGGCTGAGCGCGGGGCACTTCCTCTCCATAGAGGCCACGATCCTCGGCGGCATGGACGACAGAACCGGGGCGCCCTTCGCGATCGTCGAGCCTCAGCCGGGGGGATGGGGAGCAGGGTACGACATGGACGGCGAGAGCGCCCTCGTGGCCTGCGGCGACGGCGAGACGTATATCGCCTCCAGCGAGGTCTACGAGCGGAGGACGCCGATACTGGTTGAACGGTACGCCCTCAACACCGGGGATGGGACGGGGCACGGGACGTATAGAGGCGGCTTCGGAGCCGTGAGGAACTACAGGCTCCTGTGCAGCGAGGCGAGCTTCACGGTCTCCGCGGGGAGATCCAAGTTCCCGTGCTGGGGCGTGGACGGAGGAATGAAAGGCACGCCGAACTACGCCGTAGTCTATAGGCAGGGCGAGGAGCCCATGAGGGTATTGAAGGTCGCGGCCCTCAAGGTGGGTAAAGGCGACATGGTGAGCCTCATAACCGGGGGAGGCGGCGGCTGGGGAGACCCCCTGAAGAGGGAGCCGGAGCGGGTGCTCCGGGACGTGCTAAACGAGTACGTGACTCCTGAGGTTGCCCGAGAAGTCTACGGCGTTGAGATAAATAAAGAAACAATGGAGATCGATGCTGAAGCAACCATGAAGCTCAGAAGGAGTGAATGAAGAACCCAATTTTTCGTTATAACAAAGTTCATATGATGTAAAGAAACAAGTTTGCGGTCGATGGGATGGAAGATAAAAAGGATAAGCTATTAAATTCTTTGTACCTGACAAATTTTCTCTCTTCTCTCGCCTTTGGAACGATAATCTATCTCCTCCCGGTCTACGCTGAAGGACTGGGAGCCTCCTACTACGACCTTGGAATCATTGGCGGAGTTGGTAACGCCGTCTACACCGTATCGACGTTGATAACTGGTTTCCTTCTAGATATGTTCGAGAAAGTTCGGTTCTACTCTATGTTCTGTGTCCTTGGGGTCATCGCCATACTCGTATTTTCGCTGACTACCAGTGTTATAGATGTAATACTTGTCCGAGGTTTATTGGGCGGTGTATCCGCAGCCTTCTGGGTTACAGCCAGCACCCTCATCGCCGACACCTCCCCACCAGAGTTGCTCACTAAGTCGATGGCGCGTTATAATATTTCGTGGATAACGGCGTTCACTGTAGGCCCATTTCTCGGAGGCTTGATCTCAGATGCCTTTGGGTTTCCATTCCTATTCGTGACGTTTTCAACACTCAACGTGGTAAGCTTCGTGATCATATTCACATATATTCGCCCCAATCTAGAAAGGAAAAAAGGGGGTAGCAACCTACGGGTCAGCTATCAAGCCCTGAAAAACCTGTTCTACGTGTATGCAGCCCTGATACCTTACGCCCTCATCCTCGGGATATACATGGCGATACTACCGGGCCACATGAAGGGGCTGGGGATCACGACAGCCTTGGTGGGGCTGCTTCTAACAATCTCAAACGGCTTCAGGGGGCTGGGCTTCCTATTTGCTGAAAGATTCGTGGCTTGGGGAGTAAAAAAGTCCCTTGCACTGGCCTCGATTCTCTTGTTCGTCGCTCTCCTCCTCGTCGCGTTCTCACATGGAGCGGTAAGCTTCCTTCTTCCCATGATCCTATTCGGCTTCGCAGGAGGGATCATAACACCGGTAATACTCGACTGCGTCGCCGGTGGAGCCCATCCAGGTACCCTCGGCGCCGCCCTTGGGACCCATGAAGCCATTTACGGACTCGGCATGTGCCTGGGACCCGTGGCGGGAGGAGCATTCGCGGAAGCCTTCCAACCCACAGCGTTATACCTGACGCTGGCAACGCTCTCGTTGCTGATACTTCCTGTCTCACGGGCCATAGTAAAAGGGGTAAATGTGAACCCCCTCAACAGAAAATGAGTGACAATTATAAGTAGTATAAATAATAACTAGGTCGATTGCCATGAAATTAACTAAGGATCAAGAGAGCCACGCCTTAGCCATCCACAAGGAGGCCCTCGTAGTAGATTTCCACTGCGACGGAGTCTTAGCCACTCTACCTGACTCCGCCTATGTCATAGGGGACGCGAAGAAGAGGACCCTCCACGAGAAGTCGGACAACGGCCACGTGGACATCCCCCGGCTCCTGGAGGGCGGGGTAGACTGCCAGGTGTTCTCCCACTTCGTGGAGCCTATATACACCCCCATCGCCCCCCACAGGATGCTCCAAGTCCTGGGGTACTCCCTGAACGAGATCGAGAAATCAGACAAGGTGAGTCTGGTGAAGAACTACGACGAGATAGTCGCTAACGACGGCAAGAGGCTCTCCTTCATGATAGGGTTCGAGGGCGGCGAGGCCCTGGTCAATGACCTACGGTTACTGAAGGTCTATCACACTATTGGCCTGCGGAGGCTGACTCTGACCTGGAACAACAGGAACATGATCGCGGACGGCGTGACGTGGCAGAGATCCAAGGGAGGCCTGACCGAGTTCGGCGCCGACGTAGTGAAGGAGTGCAACAAACTGGGCATCCTCGTCGATGTCAGCCACATCACCGATCAGGGGCTCTGGGACACCCTGGAGGCCAGCGAGGAGCCGGTTATCGCGTCTCACTCAAACTGCAGGGCCCTGTGCAGCCACAAGAGGAACCTCACGGACGAGATGATCAAGGCTCTGGTCGAGAAGGGCGGGGTGATGGGCGTTAACTACGTGCCCTTCTTCCTGAAAGACATAGACTTCGCTAAGCTGAGAGGCGGAGACGAGGAGGAGAAAAAGAAGGTCGAATCCGTCACCGTGGAGACCGTCGTGGACCACATAGACTACATGGTTGAGGTCATCGGAGACGCCGACCATATAGGCCTAGGCTCCGACTTCGACGGGGTCCCCATGATCGCGAAGGGACTAGACGACGCCAGCAAGCTGCCGAACCTGACCAAGACCCTCGTCGCCAGAGGCTACTCAGACAAGGAGATCAAGGGCATACTGGGAGGCAACTTCCTCCGATTAATCAAGATGATATGTAAATGAGTCTCTTCACCCTCTCTAGACAGAGGCTGTTCCCTTTTTATTGGCTTTTTTTTTCTTCTTCAATTAGGGCGTGGTTCACTTTTAGGTTTATTAGCTATGGCGCTCTGACGGTGAATAGAATAAAAAAAGGGGAAAGCTAGTCCTGGAATACGGGAGGCGTCGGTATCTTCTTCCACTCGCGGATGAACTCGGCGACGAACTCGACGCGTTCCTCGAACCGCCTCCCGTACTCTTCGGGGTCGGCGTCCCTCGGACTCCCCAACCCGTAGATGCCGTCCGCGCTGAAGTCGTCGGTGTCTGGCTGGCTGCACGCCCCCCAGACCTGGCTGACGACCTCGTAGTCGTCCCTGTCGGGGTCAAGGAACTTCCGGAGCTTCGGGTCAACGTCCAGCGTGGGCGTCCAGTCCTCTGGCACCCTGTCTATCTCCACCAGTTCAGGGAACATGTATAGGGCCGCCCCCGTCTCGTTGACGCCGCTGTGCACGTCCCAGAGCCGCCTCTGCCTGTCCGCGAAGACCTTCGCAAGCTCGGTGCCGCCGGGGCCGATCGGCGCCGCCACCATGACCCCGTACTCCCGCTTTGCCAGCTGTACCACGAGGTTCATTATGTTCCTGTTGCCGCCGTGCCCGTTCATTATCACGAACCGTTTGACTCCGTGGTACGCGAGGCTCCCGATGGTGTCCATGAGCACCCCCATCAGGGTCTCCCAGCTGAACGTTACCGTGCCTTTGAACCCGAGGTGGTGGGGGCTGAACCCCGGCCAGCAGGGGTGCACCGCCACGCTGTTGCTTCGCTTCGCCACCTCGTGGATGTACCGCTTCACAGCCATGGAGTCCATCCCCAGAGGCAGGTGGGGCCCATGCTGCTCGATGGCGCCGATGCCGATGACCACTACGGGGTGCTCCTCGTGTTCAAGCCAGTCCTCGAACGCCGGCCTCGTCAGCTCGGTGATCCAGAACTTGGATAGCTTACCTTTCTTACTCATAACGACCGATAAACGATGGGCTGCGGATTGTTAAGAAACCTCTTACGATGAGTTTAAACAAACAATCATCAACCAAGCTACATATGACGCCGCTGGTAGTCGCGTTGATCGCCGTGATCATCATACTGGCCCTCATACCCCTCACCAAGAGAGCCACGTCAACCAAGCTGCGGACGTTCCAGGCGACGGTGACCGAAAAGCGCAAGGAGACGAGCATCATCTACGTGGGGTTCTTCACGCCCACCGTCAAGCACATCCTGGTAACCGACAGAGGGCTCCAGGCGGAGGCCACCAAGGAAGCCTACATGGCGACCGACGTCGGCGACACGGTGACCGTGGCCGAGTACAGCGACGGCGCCTACAGAGTGGATCAGTGACAAATAAAACTTAATAGACCTCGCTACGGGTGCAAGCCAGCCAAATGGATTCCTCCACTGCGTTAGAAGAGCATACCTCCAGCGGACGCAACACATTGGAGAGCAAGCTCGCAGCCCTCCACAGCCACGCCGTTGAGCTAAACACCGCGAAGAACCTCCAAGAAATCTATGAATGCACGATAAACGCGATGGTGGAGACCTTCAAATACGAGAGAGTGGACATCCTGAGGATCCAGGGCAGTAAAATAGTGCAGGTAGCCAAGTACGGGGGAATCCCCGCCGGCGTGGAGCTGCCTCTCGACGGAAAAGGGGTGACGATCCGAGCAGTCAAAGAGAAGAGAAGCATCCTCGTGAACTATGTGGAGCAGAGCCAAGACTACGTCTTCGTGGTAAACCCCGATACGGGGCAGCCCTACTACGAGTACGCGCTTTCTAAGGCCGAGCTCGCGTCCCCGATAATCGTCGACGGCGAAGCAGTCGGGGTCCTCAACATAGAGAGCACCGAGAAAGACGCGTTCACGGAGCTAGACAGGCAGCAACTGGAGATACTGGCCAACCACGTGGCCACGGCGATAGACCGAATAGCCAACCTCGAGGAGGTCCAGAGACTGGGCCGGGAGCAGAACAGGAAACTCATGGAGGGTTTCAGAAGGGTCTCCAGCATGGCCAGGCATGACCTGCGCGGACCGCTGGGCAACATCGGCATCGCGGCCCACATCCTGAGGCAGAACCCAGACAAATCTGACATGTTCAGAATCATCGAGAGCAACCTGAAGCATGCAGACAACATTCTGGACAACTGGAAGGAGCTCACGTTGAGAGGGGAGATCACAAGATTAAGAATAAACATGAGAGCCCTAGTGGAGGAGGTTCTCAGGAGCATGATGATCCCCGACAACGTCGAGACAGAGATCGACGTCCCTGATGACCTAGTTTACTTGCTTGACATGAGAGGCACGGCGAGGATACTAACCAACCTGTTCATGAACTCCATGGACGCCATGCCCCAGGGAGGAAAACTAGGGATAATTGTATACGGTGACGACGGCGGGCTCGTCATCGAAGTATCGGATACCGGTGTGGGGATACCGGATGAACACAGGGATAAAATTTTCACGCCCTTCTTCACGACGAAGGCCACGGGCGTCGGGCTCGGCCTCGCCTACATCAAGGAGACCGTCGAGGCCCACGGCGGCACTGTGAGTTACACGGCTACACCCGGCGAGGGAACCACCTTCACAATAAGAATCCCCGGCGCATAGCCGGGCTACCAAAGCTTCCACAGCCCTTTACATTAGCTTGATCTCGTCCATGTCGAAGAGGAAGACCGTCTCCACCGGCTCGCCGAAGGCCGTGGCGATCCGCACCGCCAGCAGCAGCGAGGGGTTGTACTCGCCGTTCTCGACGAAGCTGATGGTCTCACGCCTCACCCCCACGAGCTTGGCTAGATCCGCCTGAGTGTACCCCATACGGGCTCTGAGCTCCTTTATACGGGTTTTCATCCCTTCACGCTCTTCGCCATCGTGAACTTCGCCACGAAGTATATGGCCAGCTGAGCCATCAAGCCGAGTAGCAGCACGGGCGGCGACCCGATCTTGGGCCAGGGCATCCAGTTCTCGGCGGCGAACTCATACCAGAGCAGCGCGAGCCAGACGTAGTTGCCTAGCATGAAGGCGGCTCTGCCCGCCTTACCCTCCAAGAGCATCGTCCGCTCGTCGGTGACGGCGAATCCCTGGAGCCTCTCCTCCCTCTTCACCAGCATACGGTCGACCATGAAGCCACCTATGGCTATGATGACCGCGACGTTGGCTGCGCTGAGGAGCCCGAAGGTGCCTGTACCGAAGACCCAGAGGGTCACGGCGGCTCCTGTCAATGCCACTGCTATGGTTGCTATTTGTGTTCTCTTCATTCTCTTTTCCTCCTGTTTGGTTTACCATACTTTATGTGCGTTATACCACACATATTGTTATGTTAACCTAACACCCTGTATTTAAAGGCTTCGCATAGTCAACCCTTAAACCATAAGAAACGTACTACAGTAACATGGGTAAGCACATCCACGTCTGCACCGTAGACCACCCGCCAACAGCCACCGATGCAACACCGGAGCAGTAAAAGATGCTACAAGAGATCATAAAGAAGGTCTCGGAACACCTGAGAGCCCTCGATGAGGCCAAAGACAGGGCCTACCCTAAGGCCCGAAAGGCGAGAACCCTCAGCAAGCAGTCGATCCTCAAGCTACACAACGGTGAACCCGAAAAAGCCCAGCGACTCATCTCCGAGGCAGCGAACCTGCTCAACGAGGTTCGGGGAGTTGGAGAGGCGTTCCCCGGCATCCAGAGCAGCGAAACCGTGGTGGCGGCGAGGCAGGAATACGCGGAGGCAGCCATACTCCATTCTCTAATCACCCTGAAAAAGTATCCAACTCCCGAGGAACTAGGGGTTGAGGAGACCGACTACGTGCTGGGACTCGCGGATGTCCCAGGCGAGCTCAGGCGCCAGGCACTGGACAGCCTCAGAGAAGGCGACCTGGAGGCGGCTGAGAGCAGCCTCGAGACCATGGAGGAGATTTATCTCTACCTTGTCGAGGCCGAGGAGGCGAGCATGAGGCTCAAGGGGATGCGCCGGAAGCTGGACGTCGCCCGCGGCGTCACAGAACGCACGAGGGCCGAGGTCACGGCGGAGGCCGGGAGACGCCGCCTCTCCAGGGAGCTCAAGTCGTTCAGAGATAGACTAGAGTCCTAGCCTGCGCCCCTCCGCTTCGAGCCCGTTGTAGACGTCGAAGAAGTGCCTTGGGCCTCTCCAGATGGTCTCGATGAGGGCTTCGCGGCCCTTCTCCGTGTCGATGACCTTGCACATCTCGGCCCCGGCGACGTAGTAGGCCCTGCCTAAGACTCCGACGTCCCATGAGAGCTTCTGCAGCTCGTCGTCTGGGATGGAGCCGACCTTGGAGAGTATGTCCCTAACCTGTCTGAAGCACTCGTCGACGACGGCGGGGTCGTCCATCATCTCGAAGTCCTTGTCGTCCGGGGCGGGAAAGATGTGCTGAGCGTTGTATGCCACGTAGGTGGCTATGCCCTCTCCCTGAACGTTGGACAGCACCTTCGTCAACGGGTCTTCGGGCTGCTCGACACCGTGTTTCTCGCGTATGTTACTGCATCCGACGTGGTACAGCTCGTGGACAAGGGTGTTGAGTATGTTGTCCGGGTTGTTCTTCCAGTAGGTGGCGGCCACGTTGAACACTATCTCGCCCATGGCGAAGGCTCTCGGGGGGATGAACGCCGTGAAGTAGACGCCTATGTCCAGGCCTATATCGTCGGGGAGATACCCGCATAGATACGGGACCGCCTTCTCCAGGAAGACTCTTCTGCCTTCGACTATCTTACGAGTGTTCCGCGTGAAGACGTGTCTCTCCCTCTCGCCCACGCTCAGCCTAGACCAGTCCGTGATCCTTTCACGCCACCCGTCGTAGTCTATCTCGTAGTTCACGGCCTCCGCCCAGTCCCGGGCGTACTTCTGCGCCGGGTACTCTGTCCAGTACTCCTCCTCGTTGGCTAACACCCACAGCGGCTCGTAGACTATCTTCTCGAGGGCGTCGGTGTTGAAGACTACCTCTGAGTTTAGGCATCCACCCAACAGGTTCTCCTCAGGTTGTGTTTCGTTACCCTTCGTTCATTTAAACGTGAGTAACATCTTGTGACTAACACGCTACAAATGGATTAGTGGCCTCTACTTGTGGCGCTTTATCCTGTCGGTCTTTCGCTCCGCGGCGCGGTACGCGAACTTCCGGGAGGTGCTTATCTGGGTCCTGTGGTAACGGTATCGTCGGCCCTCCTCGTCGCTGAGGGCGTCGTAGAACTCGGGGTACGTGATCTCCTCGCTGAAAAGCTTGGTGATGACGTCGTTCAGCGTCTCTCTGTTGTCGGGCGCGGCCTCGTCGAAAGCCTTCTCATAAGCCTGGTAAGCCACGTTGAACTTGAAGTCGTTGCTATCGAAACTCAGCTTCTTTATCTCTTCACTGCTCATACGTCTACAGTCCGGTGAAACATTATAGCACACACCAGATTTATAGGTTCCCTGTCCCGTCCACGGTTGAAAAGTTTAAAAGAGCCTCGACGGTGTATTGATGCGGATACGAGGAGCCTCTCATGGCTTTAGAGTATACCTAACGAGTAGGAGTGAAAGAGTTGAGTGATCGAAGACGCTTCGACAGAGGCCCACGCGAGATGCATAAGGCAACCTGCAGCGACTGCGGAAAGGAATGCGAAGTCCCGTTCCAGCCCACCGAGGGCAGACCAGTCTACTGCCAGGAGTGCTTCGCCAAGCACCAGCCGCCGCGTCGCAGGTATTAAACCGTGAACAGCCCAGCTGTTCACAACATATTTTATATTTCACCCGTTCTATGCATTCATCGCTAGACAGGAAGAATGAGACTATTGTGTTCCTTCCTCGGGTAGAACGATACCGAGAGCCTCTAATATCGAAGCCCCACCGATTCTTCAAGGCCTCCAAAAACTGGAGTGCTCCACGTGGAGCATAAGCTCAGAGCTTGAAGTTTGAGATGATCAGGTTGTTCAGCTGTCTTCTATGCTGGTTTTTTTCTACTTTCTGTGAGCTCAGCGGTGTGAGATAGGGGCGCATGTGGAATCCCTTGTAGAGCTTCTTGACCAGGATTTGGTCGTTGAGGGTCAGGATCCACTTCGCCTTCAGATCCATCAGCCACTCAGCCAGGTCCACGTGGTCCTGCTTCGTGAACCCCTGCCCGTAGCTGGCGGTCTCTAAGTATGGCGGGTCGAGGAACATGAAGCAGTCCCTGCTGTCCCAGGTCTTCAGCACCTTCCTGAAGTCGTTGCACTCCACCATCACGTCCTGCAGACGGCTGCTGATCTCTGACAGCTTCAGGATGCGTCTGGGCTTCCAGGAGACCCTGCCTATTGCCCAGCCCGCGTACAGGCGGCCCGCGAACTGGCAGCACAGCACATAGTAGTACCTGGCCGCCTGCTCGATGGGGTCGCTGGGGGCCACCCCGTTTCTGAAGTCCCTGGCCCAGGTCTCGTAGAGGCTCCGGCTATTGGGGAGCCACTGTAGCCGTTCCTGCACCTTCTCCAGGTTGTCTCTTACCTGCATGAAGAGGTTCACAAGGTACCCGTTGACGTCGTTATAGACCTCCTCGCGGCTTCGAGGCTTGGCCAGTAGCAGCTCTGCGCTGCCTCCGAAGGCCTCCACGTACCTTGTGTGGGGTGGTATTGCTTTCAGGAGATACGGGATCATGGCTGTCTTGGCTCCAAGGTAGGGAAAAAATCGGCCCAAGGGGACGTCGAGACCCTCTGCAACGCAGCTGGTCTTTAAACCTAACCCATCTCGGGAGACTAGGGAAGGCTGAAACTACAACATTTGCTCCATGTAGAGCATACTGAATTTGAAATAATAGCAGAATTTTGATAATTAATATCTATAAAAAAGTTTAAATTTTAATAAATATTAAAATTAATCATGTGTTCTGATAGATGGTTAGAAGATAGGGAATTTCAATTCGATCTAGCTGCTCTTCAAAGCAAGCAGAGTAATGCTGTAACTACAACAGTAACCATTCTTAGTGCTGCAGCCGCATTTGCTATACTTGAACTCCCGCTGCCACCCTCAACAATTAAGATCGGAGCCATAATTGCAAGTTTAGTATTGGCATTAATGGCTCTGAGAAACATGATAAAAGCCGCAGATGAGATTAAACAAGAAAAACAACGAATCCATCAAAAATACATAGACAACTATAAACTAGATGAAAAAGACGAAAAACAATAAGATAGAACCCATCCGATCCTGCCCCCGTTCTCTGTGTTTCTCGTGGTGCTTAGCTTGGACCCACTGCTGGCTGCCTGTCCCTAGTTTACTGCTTGTCTAGTGGCGGCTCGGGTGGGGTGTGGTATGTAGAGTCGGGAAGGTTTCAGCTTTGCTCCACGTGGAGCACTGCGGTTGTCACTTCTTCTTGTCTCTGGGCAGCCTGGGCTTCAGCCCGAGGGCCTCGGCGTGCTTCTTGATGTCTCCGCGGGCCCGTTTCATGCCGGCCTTGTCTCCCTTGCGCTTGGCGATGTGCCAGCCCTTCCAGGCTCCCCTGAGCTTGCCCCACAGGCTACCCTCGTCCTTCTTGGTCACTGTCTCACCTCCTTCTCGTGTAGCCCCATAGCCGCACCGCGGCGTAGAGGATCACCGCGAGCCCTAGGGTGAAGGCGTGTGCCTCCGAGAGGGTCACCGCCTCATCTCCTCCACGGCCTTGAAGTAGGCGACGGGGTCGGGGCTGGTGACGTCTGCAGAGGGCCCTGGCTGCTTCCGGTCCTTCTCTGGCCTCTGTTTCACGGCAGGGCCTCCCTGTACCTCTCGATGTAGGTGATCGCGTCACCGATGATCAGAGGCGCGAGCTCGCCCTCCCCGCTGTCCCGGACACGCCCCATCTGAACCAGAAGGAGCTCGAGCACCCTCGCCGTGGTCAGGCCGCTGCCTTCCGCATTATTGATGGCGAGGCCTATGAGCTCCTTAGCCTTCATGACGGCCACGGGGTCCAGGTCCTCATCGAGGCGCTTCTGAGCCTCTCCTGTCTCAACCCCACTCCCCGCCGCCTCGTTGATGGTGGGCTCCGCCGCGCTTGGCGTGGCGCCCTGGGCAGCCTCCTGGCGCTGCCTCGCGGGGGCCTCGTCGTTGGTCTTCCTGGTCTCTGTCTCTGTCTCTGTCTCTGTCTCTGTCTCCGCTCCGGGGTGCTTCAGCCCGGTGTCGGTGAGGGGTTGAGACGGCGCGGGATCCACGGGAGCTGGTGAGGCCGGCGGCGGCGACAGATCCAGCTCGGGAAGGTCAGGGGTCACGGTGACGCTGCTGAGGCGCCGCAGCTCCTCGAGGGTGAGCTCCGCGACGCGGGGGTTGGTGCCCCAGAACGGGTTCATAACGACGAGCCTGAGGAAGCCCTTCAGCTGGGCGGCCTCGTACTCGTCGGCGCTTATCTCGGTGGGCGGTATGCTGATGGTGTTCCTGTTCTGGTGGTAGCATTTGAGGCTGTGCACCACGCCGTCGACGACGGCGTCGACGCCGCCGCGGGCGGTGCTCTCGCTGCTGGTGACGCTGTGGCCGAGGTCCCGCATTCTGGAGCGGAACCAGGGCTCGAAGACCTCGAGGCCGATGACCCTGGCGGTCTCGGGGCTGTGCAGGAACTCGAGGAGGTCAGCGATGCGGCGCTGCACGGTGCGGTCGCTGCCCATCTCCGGGTAGAGGCTGCTGATGTGGGTGCCGGGGGTGCCCTGGATGACCCACGGGTAGAGGAGGACGCAGTCCTCGCCGTGGCCCGGCATCTTGGAGCGGATGAGCCTCTGCACGTTCTCCACGAAGCCACCGGCGACGTCGTAGGTGAAGACCCTGCTCTCCGACGCCTCGGGCGGCGGCTCCACGTCCCTGAAGACGTCGCGTGTGGGCAGCCGCGACGTGAACTTGCCGGGCCTGTCCTGCTGGGTCGTGATCTTGATGGTGCTCAGGCTCTTGGCTGACTGGTCGTACTCCTGCAGGACCCGCCTCTCGATGGTGCTGAGCAGCTTCAGGCCCTCCTTCCCCGCGTAGGGCGCCAGCTCGTGGTTGTACCGGCGGTCGATGCTGAGGCTCTTGAGGATCATGGCGGTGCTGTTCCGCCTGTACTCCAGGTCGATGTTGAAGATGGTCTGGATGGTGAAGAAGACGCAGATGATGCCGCGCTTCTCGACGCCGTCGCCCTGGAGCACGTCGAGGTAGCGGTGCCTGATGAGGTCGAACTGCTCCTTGATCTCGATGTCTATGTCCCCGATGCAGTCGTCCAGGAAGAGGATCTGCACCGGCCTGGAGTCCATCTCCTCGAGGAGCACCTGTATGTCGCGCCCCTTGAAGCGTACGGCGTTGACCTTGTCCTCCCCGTAGAAGTCCGCCATCACCTCCGCGCAGTAGTTCACGAGCTCCGTCTTCCCGTAGCCGGGGCGCCCCGCCACCACTATGCTGAAGAACTCGATGAGGGGCGCGACGGGGCGGCACAGTATCTTGAAGAAGGCCTCCGTGTGGTCGGGGAACGAGGGCCTGTCCTTCTCGAAGTAGCCCCCGAACCTCAGCATAGGCCTGTACTTGCCCAGGTTGAGTATGGTGGTCACCTGCCGGCGCCTCCTATGAGGATGCCTGCCCCCAGGGCCATGGACACGCCTGCGAAGAACTCGTGGTGCAGCACCTGGTCCCAGTCGACGCAGCCCCACCCTATGAGCTGGTCGGCCAAGATGAGGAGGCCCAGCAGGATCAGGGCGTACGCCCAGCGCCGGCGGCTCACCCAGACTCCTCCTCTGCTCCACGTGGAGCACTCTTGGCCTTCTTATCCAGCTTCTCCAGGAACTCCTGGGCCTTGGCCATCACCATGAGGCTGAAGGCCTTCTCCTCTGGCGACGCCGCGCTGATGTGGAAAAGCACCTCCTCGGCTCTCATCCTTTTCAGGTGCTCCTCGAGGAGCTTCCTGAACTCGGGGTCCTCGTCCTCGTCGAGGAACCCGTGCTCCTCGCAGATGCGCTGGGCCCTGTATGTGTACGGGGCGTGGAGGCTCTGCAGGAAGGGGTTCGCCTTGGCTGCCGTCTCGGCTGTCTCGCTGAGGGGTATGTCCCACTCGAAGCTAGTTTTTTTAGACATCCCTCTCCCTTCCTCTGCCCTCGAGCACAGCTTTGACCCGGGCCTTCACCTGGAGCCTGATCTCCTGCTCCTTCTTGAGCTCACCAAGCGCCTCGAGGGTGGTGTTCTCAGTCCAGAGCTCCTGAACCATGGTGGTAGCCTTCTCGAGGGCCTCCTTCTTGACGATCACTTCCGCTAGGGCCCTGTCACACTCCACGGTGATCAGGCTCTCCGTCTCCTCGAGTTTCTTGACGCATACGCCCCGGTGCAGGCCATGGTGGTTCAGGGTTACGTGGTACGCGTCGACGAACTTGATGTTCTTCCTCAGGATGAAGAAGTGCCTCCAGTACCTGGGCCCGACGCCGATGATGGCCATGCCATCGTCGTCGACGTACAGGCTCTGAGAGCCGTCTATCTGGTTGGTCTCGAGGCTAAGCAGCGTGAGAGGCGTCGCGTAGGGCTTCGCCAGCTGGTAGGTGAGGGCTGCGGCTATGCCCCACGGGATCATCATGTAGAGGCTTGGCAGGTACTTGACGCCCAAACCCATGGCTGCCGCCGGTAAGACGAAAGCCCACTGGCTGGTGATTTTGGTGCGTTTCTTCATCCAGATCCCGCTCGGCACCCCTAGGGCCGTGGCCGAGATCATGGCCATGAGCATGGTGGTGAACTGCTCCTTGAGCTTCTCCTCGAACTCGGTGATCGCTATCCTCATGGGTGGTGGCGGCGGGGCCTTGACGTTGAACGTGGCCTGGTCGAATATCTTGTACCTGTCCCTGAGGAGCAGGTGGTGGCTGCCCCGGAGGCTCCACTCAAACGTGAAAAGGCCGTCGTAGGTGATCCTGGCGGCGACGTCGCCGTCCAGCTGTATAATCAGCGGGTCGTCCTCGGTGGCGCCCCACACGGCCACCCTGAGGATGATCGAAGTCTGGGTGAGCTCGGCGCCGTCGCTGGGCATCCCAAAGATGTAGATGTTCAGGGTGGCGCTCTGCCAACGGGGCAGGGTCTCGATCCGTACCTGGGGCTCATCAGCCTCCGCGTGTGCCAAGGCTGGAAACAAGAAGAGGGTGACGGCCAGGGCTGTGAGGAAAAGGTGAGTAAACCTCAGGGAGTGCTCCACGTGGAGCACTCTGCCCTTGGCCGCCTCGAGCCTGTGGGTCACCACTGGTCCCTCATGCTGAAGCCGTATCCCGAGAGTCCTAGACCCAGCATCATAGTCACGATGCCCATGGTGAGGGTCTCGACGGTGAGCCTGGGGGCGAGGGTCTGCAGGTACTTGATGATTGCCAGCTCTTCCCCGCCTGCGCTGATGACGTCATCGTCACTGTCTTCGTCGCTATCCTCGGAGCTCGTGGTGTCGTCCTCGTCGACGTCGTCAGTGGTGGTGTCGGTCTCGTTGCCGGGGTTCAGGATGTCATCGATCAGGTCTGTGAGGTCGTCGAGGATGCCGTCTGTGTCTGTGGTGTTCTCAACCGGGTCTCCCAGCGGATAGACCGTGAGCGTAGCCGCCCCGGTTCCATAGAACCCCGGCTCGACGGTGAACACCATGGGGGCGTCACCCATCACCGGGATCTCCCGGTAGAAGCTGAGGGATACATTCTCGGGGACGCCGGCTCTCAGATAGGGCGTGAACTGCCACGCCCGGCAGCCGTTGGCGTCGCCCTGCACATGCACATCGATCAGCACCTCGCCATTCTTGATGTAGCCATTCATCGCCGCCACAGTGATGGTTTTCAGCTGCTCACCCGGGGACAGGTACTTGGGGCCATAGGCGCCGAGGATCTCTGTGTTCTCCCAGGTCTCTGTTGACGCTGGCCAGTGCGTTATCATGCCTGCAGCCAGCGGGATACTCACGGCGATCAGCACCAAGCCGATCACCATGTAAATATTCGGGTTCATTTTCTCCATTTTTCATTCCTCCTTCTTGTTTGTTGGACGATAAACGCCGTGGTCAAGACCACGGATAGCACCGCCACCACGTCCATGGTGACGGGCAGATCCACCACGCTCAGGGGCGGTATGTTGTACCAGCTGGCCCCGAAGGCGGTGTACTCGACGTATAGGGTGGGCTTCGGCGTCGCGCTGCCGTACCCCGCGCTGTATATCTGCTGGATTTTGGAGCCCGTGACGTACTCAATGGCTCTCAGGCCCACCGCAAACCAGTCGCGGGCGCTGAGTGCGGCCTCGAGGTCTATGCAGGCGCCGGCGTTGAGGGGCCACTCCTTGTTCGTGCCGACCACGACATCGGTGCTTCCCGTGTATTCGCTCTCTCCTTCGATCTCAAGGAAGAGTGGTTCGGCGTACGTTGACGGCTGGGTTAGGCCCAGATAGGGGTCAACGCTGTCACACCGGGTGATAGTGAAGGGCATGTAGGTGTTTCGCGAATAGCCGTGGTACTTGAGCTTCATCAGGGTAACGTCCGCGCTGTCCGGGATGCTGTTGATGGGCCACTGAATGACACTCTCTACTTTATTGGTGGTTGAACCACCGACCTGATCGCAATCATGATTCCATAGCACACCGTACGTCCCTGAGTTATCTACGACCATGCCGTCATGGGCGTCGCTCACGGGCACCAGGTCGACGGTGTACTCCTCCCCGTACTGGTAGCTCACGGTGTCGAACTTGGTCTCGGTGATGGTGGTGGTCAGGTTCTCGCCGCTGATGGCCCCGACTGCGTCGGCCCGCACGTAGATGTAGTAGTCGATGGTCTCGCCCTCGGAGCCCGTGAGGCCTATGTCTTGAAGGTGCTGCGCGATCTCCTTCCCCACCGAGGCCTCGAACGGCGCCCCGCCGACGGTGACTGTCTGGTCCGTGCCCTCCAGGACCTTGGCCCAGGTCTCGCTGTCGGTGCTGTCCACGGCCTTGACGTAGTAGTCGAGGTAGGCGGTGACGCCCACGTTGCTGCCCGTGATGGAGACCGAGATGCTGGTTGTGGAGTTGGTGACCTCCTGGCTGTCCACCTGCCAGCCTAGATACCAGCTCAAGAAGTTCGAGGGCCTGCCGACGTCGGTGTGGATATTGATGTCTATGGTCTCCTGGTCGCTGGCGGCCATGCTGGCCGTGAAGGTCTGGGTGGCGTTGATGTAGAACTGCAGGCCCTGGTTGAGGATCAGCACCACGGTTAGGACCAGTCCCAGGTAGAGGGCTGCTCTCCGGGTCTTGGATTCGATGTTGATGTTCATTTGCATCCTCCTACGCCGTCACGTTCGTGAGTATGTGGATGACCACCGCGCAGCCGGGGCCTGCCTTCACCAAGGCGTAGCCGAAGGTGATGCCTGACACGAAGAGCCAGACCATGTACCTCCAGTACAGCTGGAAGTCGAGGGGTCTCTGCAGGAAGTGGAAAGCGATCCACGTGACGCAGGCGAACACCAGTGCCACGGTCTTGCCCTCAGGGGTGAGGTCATCCCATCCCCTGGCCTCCTCTCCCTGCTTCAGCCTGATCTCGAAGCCCCGGACGCCCAGGGTTTGCGGCATCCACGCCATCGCGGTGTTCATCATGGTGGCCCTGAACGCTTCCTCGCAGACAGCCACCATCGTCCAGATCCCTAGCACCTGGGTCATGTAGAACACCTGCTCGAAGCTCATCGTGCTGGCCACCAGCTGCTCGAAGATCGTCATGTTGAAGAAGATCCTGGTGACGATGGGGATCACCACGAGGCCGCTGTACACCAGCTGGCTCTCCAGGGGCTTAGCCCTGACGATCCAGTTCAGGCTCGTCACCGTGAAGACGATGCCGTAGAGTGCGAGGGTGGTGGCGTTGAAGCCGAGCAGGTAGCCCACGCTGTTGAGGCTGAAGTACATGCCGGCTACCATGGCGGCGACGAGGCAGCCTAGGTAGAGCTTGTCCTTGCTGGTCTGCGGGATCACGGTGTTCCCGAGGGTCAGCTGGCTAGACTGAAAAAAAGTGGGGTGGCGAGTCATTTCCTCTTGGCCCCCGGCTTAGCCTTCTTCCCCCACCCAGATTTCTTGCTGAGGAAGACTAGGCTCGCTAATGCGAGGGCCGCGAACACGCCGATGATGAGCTCTGTCTGGTATTGGCCTCCGAGCTCTATGTTGAAGCTGGCCAGCTGGGTGTCGCCTCCCGCCGTGTCCAGGACCTGCACCTGGAAGGTGTAGCTCCCATCCCCAGGGAGCAGGTACTCGGCGACCCAGGCGTCGCTCGAGACGGAGGCCAGCCAGCTGTCCATATTTGTATCGCTGCCGCCGCCTCCCGAGCCTCCGCTGCCGGCTCCCTGGGTGAAGGTCAGCCGCTGTCCGTTGACCACGCCATAGATGCTCGAGGCGGCGTCAGATGGGGTGATCTCCACTGCGATCGTCAGCTGGAGAGTCGTCACGTAGATGGTGTCCCCGGGGTTCTTGACTTCCTTGCCGTTGACGTACACGGTGCCGTCGAGGTTCACTGTCGTGAGCGTGGTGGTCCAGGTGTCGCTGTGATCAGCCTGGTCATGAACCCTGTAGATCAGGGTGTACTTGGTGTTCTGGTCGAGCTGCGTCGTGAAGGTGCTCTTGTACTTGTAGGTGTCGGAGTCCATCTTCTGGATGAAGTCCAGGTCGATGGTCTCGATGGTTTTCTGGAACCCGGTCGAGTGCTTCAGCTCGGCTGTCGCTGACTCAATGCCCACGTTTTCGTCGACGAACAGTATCACGGTGGGCCTGCCGGTGCCGTAGGCGATGGCGCCGCTGGTTGAAGCAGCCTCGTTGATCACCGGCGGCGTGGTGTCAGCCACTAGGGTGACGGTGCCCCAGTAATAGGCGCCCCCAAAAGCCAGGGACGCGAGGATGAAGAAGATGCTGAGAGCCTTCACGTGGCTGGGCTTCAGCTCCTCGCACCTCCTCGTGGTTTGCTCCACGTGGAGCATTTTACGTTAAAAAAAGGGGTCAGAGTTAGCTCCCTCCAAGAAGCCTCTCGAGGATGCCTTTCTGGGTCTTCTTCACCCTCTTGCTTCCTCCTTTGGCTGCTTCACCTATGCCTACTATGCCGTCCAGGATCACTCCAAGTAGCTGGAGCAGTATCCCGGCGCCCCAGAGCGCCAAGGACGTCACAGCTCCTAGGACGTAGTCAGCTGCACCGGAGATCAGGCTCATGTCGAGGGTCGACCCCACGAACCATGAGCCGCGGATCTCCTGGATGAGCAGCTGGTCTATGCCCGTCAGGTAGGCGACGCCGTAGAGCCCGAGCCCGAAGATGGCGCCGAACACCATGTAGCCGCTCCGGTCCTTCAGATTCGCCTTGCTGGACATCACGAAGTAGACGGGGACCACTGCGATGAGCAGCGGGGCCAGGTAGGCCAGTATGATGAAGAGCTGTGTGATGCTCTGAGTCACGGGCGCCATAACCTGCTCGATGATGCCAGTTGAGATCGCGTCTAAACCGGGCTGTCTGAGGAGCCAGATTAAGCCGCCGGTGCCGAGGAGGGCTGCTAAGATCAAGCCTGCTGTTACTACGAAAACCATGTTATGAGCCTCCAATAAGGTCGGATATCAATGAGGGGATCCCTTCTACGAGATCCAAGACGATACCCTGGATCTGAGTCCCCGCCAGCTGGGGGATGAACAAGACGCCCAGGACCACGACGGTGCCGATGGCTAGGACGTAAAGGATCATCTTCAGGTCCCCGACCTTGTAGATCGTGAGCCCCGCTAAGCAGATGGTGCCTAGAACCTTCACGTAGTCCATCACCGTGTAGACGTCCTCGGCGGCCTGCGTTAAAGCAAAAAAAATGGGGTTCACGCTCGGTTCCTCCTGATGATGATCACGGTGGCAGCCACGGTCATAGCCGCCAGCGCCGTCATGATGGTTTCACCAGGTAGGCCCAGCGCCTCGTCCAGCCAGCTGGTCACGTTGATGGAGGGGACGACGTCGGCGGCGCTTGACTCGCTGCTCTTCACGTAGTGCAGAGTCCCGAACGGCGTGTAGGCGATGGTGGCTGTGAGGGTTTCCCCGCTCACGGTCCCCAGCGCAGTCACCTGGCAGTAGATCTTGTACTGCACGGTCTCGTCGGTAACGGAGCCTCCGATGTCTGTGAGGTGGGTGCTGATGCTGGGCGCTGTGCTGCCGTCGTCGCTGATGGGGCTGGCGCCGCTCAGGCCCTTCTCGTCGGCCAGAGTGTATTCCTTGTGGTTCGCCGGGGTGCCCTTGTCGAGGGCGTCGATCTTGACTGTGGCCTTGATGGTGTCGACGTTGCTGTAGGTGACGTCCAGGTCATACCCGATGGTGACGACCTCCTGAGACTTGTAGGTGCTGTTGACCTCGTAGACGTCCTGCTGGTCGTTGTCCTGGTAGCTGGCGACCCAGCTGGCCATGATGCTCGCTGTCCCGCTTGTCGATGAGCTGCTGCCCAGCGTGATGCTGATGCTCTCCCCGTAGGGTGTCGAGTCCTCAGCTGCTGAAGTTCCGCCGGCCGACGCTCCTAGAATCATCTGAGGGACGCCTAGATAGTATGCCAGGCACCCCACCACGATGACGGCTAGGAGTAAAAAAACGAGGATACGGCGATTGTCCTTCACGGGGTCTGAGGCCTCCTACTTCCCCTTCTTGCCCTTGCCGCCGTCTCCTCTCTTGTAGAGGACCGCGAACACGACGAGCACGCACACAGCTACCAGGGCTATCTGCCAGTTCGCTGTGATCAGGGCTACGATGCCGGCTGACTCTGTGGTTGTGGTGGTTGTCGCAGCTGCTGCTCCTACGTTGATGGTGCATACGCTGGTCTTGATCACGGTGCCGGTGCTGTCCTTCAGCTTGAACGTGATCGTCTTGGCGCCTGTGGCGTCGAAGCCCTTGTTGGCGGTGGCCGTCGAGCTGCCGCTGCCCGCTGTGACGCTCACGGTGGTCAGCAGCTCGTCGGTTCCTGTGCCCCAGTTTACGTAGAGGCTGTGGCTCTCCGTGGTCTCGATGAAGGCCCAGTTCACGTATATTGTGAAGGTGACCTGTTCGTTCTGGTCCACGACTCTGTCGTTGTTGGTGTCCTGCCAGACGGTGCTGAGCGTGACCTGGTCCTCGGCCACCAGCACCACGAAGGATTCGCTGTCGAGGGTCAGGCCGTCGGTGCCGCTGATCTTCAGGTAGTACGAGAAGGACCCGACTGCCTCGGTGAGCTCCGTGGTGGGGCTCCAGGATCCGCTGTACATCCCGTCGGGTGTGAGGGTGCTGCTCACGTTGTACGGGATCGTGTAGTTCTCAAGACTCTCGAGCTGGTCGGTGCTGTTCCACAGCGTGATCTCGATGGTCTTGTTGGCCGAGAGGTCCTCCCACTTGATCTTGGCGTTGACCGTCACGGCCTCATCCACCGCGTAGCCGCTCTTCGAGGGGCTCACCGCGTGGATGTACACCCGCGCGTCGGCAGCCATGGCCGCCGGTACCGCAATAAAAACGGATGTGAGAAGAATTACTATCAATGCCAGGCTGAGCCTGGCGCTAGGTGTCTTCATCTTGGTGTGTTTCCTATCCAGGCGCCGCGCCGGGGCGACGGGGCCGTGCTGGGGAGAACACAGGGCCCGGTGTACCCCCACGCGGAACACCTGAATCGGGTGGGGGTTTTTTCCCAGCCTTAAAAAGAGATTAACAGATTCTCGTGGTTCTGGATCTGGGTTAAGCTTATTTTCAAGGCCCTGGCGTCCTCTGTTAGTATGATGTATGACGCGGATCTGGTTATCCAGCGCCCATTTTTATCCAGGGCCCTGAGGCGGAGCTCGGCCACCACCGCCCCGTATCTCTCTAGCCTAGCCTCGATCTTGGGCACTAGCTCAGCGTTTGGGTACGAGACGTGGACCACCATGACAGTGTCCTCAGCCTTCGCCATGGTGAGCCTCCTTTAATGTGGTCTGGCCTGACTCTATCATCTTACGATTCTTGGCTCTGCAGTACCGGCACACAGTGGCCCGGTTCGCCCAGCGGCCACTTGAAGCGTAGTCTTTACCGCACACAGCACATTTAATCGGTGTTAGGGGCTGTATCCAGAAACCGTGTTTATCGGGCATGTCTGGCCTCCCGTAGCTTCTCCACCCGTTCCCTGCAGAGCTCCAGGTCACGCTCCGTGAGCTCCCACGTGTAGCCGAGGCCTCCGCTGTTGGTGATGTAGACGCCGCTCTCCGGGTCCTCGAGCAGCCCGTCGAGGGTTTTAACGAAGCGAGGCCACGTCCACGTGGACATGGTCTGCAGCTGGTGGAGGGTAGGGAAGCCCAGGCGCTGGACCTCCTGGTGGTCCCAGATGAGGCGCCTGAGGCGGTCCGCGTCCCGCTGCGGGCCTGACGAGGCGGTTGATCCACGTGGAGCACTCTGCATCTGGGCCTGCGCGGTCACCACATGTCCTCCATCCAAGCGCCGCCCTCCGGGAGCCTCCGGGGCATCTGGACCCTGTGTATGGTGTACCCGAACCCGGGTGCGGGGAAGGGGTCGAGGCGTCGACGGATCCACTTGCGCCGTCTCCAGAGCCATTTGGGCGGCATCAGGTGGTCCTCCTGTAGAAGCCGGGCCTCGGCTCGTAGATGGCGCCGTCGCTGATCAGCGCCCTGAGGATCCTGTCGAAGTGCTCCTTCCTCCAGCTGCGGTGCTTGATGGCCTCCCAGAGGTCGTTCGGGGGGACCGCTTCGCCTCTCTCGTTCTCGAGGTCGATGAGGCGCCCCAGCAGGACCTTCATGTCTTTGCCTAGGCCGCTCTCCGTTGCTCCACGTGGAGCATCCTTCTCAGGGTCGGCATCGTGTACGTAGGTCTTGAGGGTCAGCGGCTCGTTGTCTGGCTTGTAGCTGCTGCTCTGAATCCTGATGAGGCGGGCGGTGTTGGTGCGTTGACGGCTCACCAGGAAGCCCAGCTTCCTGAGGTCGGGGCTGAGCTTGTTGAGCTCCCTGGAGAGGTAGTTGGCGGCTTTGGGGAACCTGCGCTGCGTGGTGCTGATGCTGTGCTTCTTGGCGGTCTCCACCATCTCGTCGTACAGGGCCTGAGGCGTTCCCTCCCACGCCTCGTGTTTCCTGTCCTCCATGAACCTCTGCACCAGGGGCCCGACGAAGCTGGCGCTGACGGCGTCGACGCTCCCGTGGCCTCTGTTCTCCTTGTGAGCCTTCAGGAAGTCGTCGGGGTCGTAGCCCAAGGCCTGAGCTGCTGCGTAACCCCACTCGCTGTAGTCCCCCATCCTGGAGACCTCGGAGATCTTGACGGTGGATTGCACCGCGAGTGTCTTCACCAGGACGTCCAGGAAGGCGCCGAGGAGGTACGGCGTCCTCTCCTGCAGCAGCCCCTCCATCTTCTTCCTGGGGATCATATCTACCTCAGAGATGTCGCTGGTTTCCAGGTTGATGCAGCGGCTTAGGAGGTCTCCCTGTTCGGCGGGTATGTTGATGCCGTTGAGGCCCACCACCCGTTTGAACTGGCGTATGAAGGTCTCGTTGTTGGTCCAGAGCCTGCGTAGGCTGAAACCCATCCCTGTGACGGCCCTGCAGAGTATGTCGCTGATGTCCGAGGTCAGGTAGCTGATGTTGTCGAAGAAGACGCAGTACTGGTCGTCCAAGTTCTTGATGAGCTCCTTGTCGTCCTTGTGCAGTGAGAGCAGGGGCGTGACGCTGGGGTCCACCAGCTTCTTCACGATCTCCAGTAGAAGGGATTTACCGCTGCCGTAGGGTCCGAAGACGTTGAACACGGGGTGCTCTATCTCAGGGATCAGGCTGCAGACGATGGCCGTGGCGTACAGGATCTGGTGGTAGGGGTCCGTGATGTTCGCGTACCTGAAGAGCTCTGCGATGTCGCCGCCGGCGATGGGCGTGGGCAGAGGCTTCTGGTGGCTGTACCTCCTGAAGATAGGCCTGGGCGGCGTCGACGTAAAAGTCCAGCCCTGGGCCGTGACGTTGATGACGTTCCAGGCGTCGTCCGCCATGTCGATGTAGATGCCTTCCTTCCCGTCGGGCGCCACCCGGTTGTAGAGCTTGGTGATCTCCCCGTTGTAGGCGTTGGCCTTGAGGACCCGCTGTACGTTCTTGATGCTCTCCGAGTTGGGCACCGTGTACTCCTGGGTCCAGAGGAGATTCGTGAGCCAGTTCTCGATGTGGCTGCTGTCGATGGGGTGGTTCTCGTAGCCTCCGACGCCCTCCTGTTTGTAGAAGATGTAGTACTCCTTCCGTTCGTCCCTGTAGAGGGTGATGTCCTGATCGAAGGCCAGCTCGATGAGGCGCTGCGATTGACTCTTGTCGTCGTCGACGGGCTTCCCGAAGTTCTCGTCTACGCTGAAGCTCTCCGCCTTCTTCCGGGCCATGCCCTCGAGGACGTCCAGGGCGTTCGTGATGGCGTAGCTTCCTGGCGTCTTCTCCATTTTCTCCCAGAAGAGGCTTGACAGCCAGGTGCGCACGTCCTTGGATCTGAGCTTCACGGGGTTGGGCTCGCCGGGCAGCTTCAAGTGGTAGCGGCTGAACTGGTCGACGTGGAAGGTGATGTCTGAGTCGAGGGCCAGTTTGACTATCTGGTCGGCGTGGCTTTTTCGACCCATTAGAGGCCCCACACCCCATAACACACACACACTGTCCGACTTGTGAGTAATATTGAGGTACCG
>Ga0315533_1000450_pt1 | contig 35637 bp, 31 predicted proteins | sample SalMarSW160130MG_FD_203081 | JGI IMG/M metagenome (GOLD analysis project Ga0315533, IMG submission 203081) | Salt marsh sediment microbial communities from the Plum Island Ecosystem LTER, Massachusetts, United States - Salt Marsh Sediment SW1601-30 ...
TTTGGTCCTTTCTCTCCGTCTCTATAATAATGGAAACGATATCCATCAACTTCTACATAATCAGACTTCATGAATACACATAATGCAATATGAGGATAAAATCATCCATTAGGTGGCTGTTAAATAGATTGTCTACTTTTCTCGTTCAAACAGCAGATAATGATTGGCTATTGTTGGAGTGCCTACAACCTGATATGTGTGCAGGCTCCAACCCTCCTTTTCATGACTCTCTATAACCTCACCAATTTGTTTATGATGCCCTACTTGGACACAAGTCCATTCCTTCAATCTTGTCACCTGATTAAGATGATTACAAAGAGCTGTTTATAACAATTAATCATATTTTTTCTTGGATCTACAGTAAGGATTCTGAAAATCAAGACGACACAGTATCTTCCAGAATAAAGAAGTGAGGATAAAATCTCCGTTTTAAGGTAAAGGAATCCTTGATGAGATCATCGATTAAACGGTATGCCTTTGAGAATGGATGGTGTGCTGGGTGTAACCCATCTTCAGTTCCATAAATCATGTGGTTTTCAAACAGTAAGATGAAAAGAGGATAGCTTGATCTGATTAACAGAAAAAAGAAACCTATTCATTCTTCTAGGGGTTAGGGTTCTTTCTAAGATACGCGCGCAACCAGACCAATCTCTTGAATTACGCGCGTGATAGTGTGGGCATACGCTACGAGATAACGGGTAGTTCGATCGCCGTCGGATACTCCGCTGCCCTCCACACACGCTGCGTCGCCTTCCTGTAGCTCTCCGGTGGAGCAAACATGATGTTCGGCACGAAGGTCTGCGGGTTGCGGTCGTAGAGTGGGAACCAGCTCGACTGCACCTGCACCATGATCCGGTGACCGGGCAAGAAGATGTGGCTCACGTGCGGCAAGGGTATTCGGTACTCCAGCACCTCGCCGGGTACCAACGGTTTCGCGACCGCTATATCCTCGCGATACCGGCCACGGAAGATGTCGGCTGAAAGCATCTGCTGATAGCCGCCGAGCTTCGGGTTCTCAGGAACCTCGTCCGGCCAGACGTCGATGATCTTCACGACCCAGTCAGAATCGCTGCCGCTCGTCGAGGCGAACAGCCTCGCGACTGGCTGGCCCGCTACGCGCAAGGGATCATTCAATGGCTCCGTGGTCCAGACGAGCACGTCTGTGCGTGAGGCGGCGTGGCGCTGATCGTCCACAAGCCACTCACCCCAAGTGGACTCCGATGCGTAATTCGGTATCGTCGGCCTCTGCCGGTAGGGCACGGGCTTCGCGGGATCCGATACGTACTCGTCGAAGGCCTGTTTTACGGTGGGTGGCGCCTCGAAGCCGAGTCGGCCGTCTTCCTGCACATAAAGATTGCGCGAATGCGCCACGGTGCCGTCCGTGCACTTAGGCGGCCAGTCGTCGTAGCGGTGCCAGACATTCGCTCCGGTCTCGTACACGAGTACGCGCGGGACCTCTGGCTTCGGGGCGTCCTTCAGGTAGTGGTCAAGGAACGGCTGCATCGCATTGCGCCTAAACCAGCCACCGGTGTCGCCCTCGAACTGCAGCTGGCCGAGGCTACGCGCATCGCGCCGCCCCTGCCCGTGGTTCCAGGGACCGAGCACGAAGTGCACGAACCTGCCATCAGGATCCTTGGGCGCAAGCATCTTGTAGAGCCTAGGTGAGCCATAGATGTCCTCCTGGTCGAAGAGCCCGCCTACGATCAGCATCGGCACAGTGAGCGGGCGTTCGGCGAGCAGCTTATCCACGGCCTGCTGCTGCCAGAAGGAGTCATAGACTGTGTGCGCCGCGAGCTTTTGCCAGAACCCGATGCTCTCCATGCCGCGTGAGGCTGCCACCGCGCCTGCGTTGCCCGCACGCAGGAAGGCCTCATAGGTGTCGTAGCTCCCGGACCACCACTTGATCTCGTTCTTGCGCGTCGCCTCCTGGTCGTAGGCGTACGGCAGCGCCGCCTCTTGGCGGAAGGCGCCCCAGTGGAACCAGTCGTCACCCATCCAGCCGTCCACCATCGCCGCGAACGGTACCACGGCCTTCAGTGCAGGGTGCGGATTTATCGTGCACATCAAGGTTGTGTAGCCCTCGTAGGAGCCGCCGATCGCGGCCACGCGGCCGTTCGACTCCGTCACATGCTTCACCAACCAGTCAATGGTGTCGTAGCTATCGGTCGAGTGGTCGGTGCCGGATTCGTTCAGGGGCCCAGTTAGCGGCTTGTTCATCACGTAGTCGCCCTCTGAGCCGTATTTCCCACGCACATCCTGGTATACGATGATGTAGCGCGCCGTAGACGTGGTATCGTTCATCTGCGGCACGACCATGGAAAGGTTCGAGCTGTTGAAGCGGAGCGTGCGCCCCGATGCGTTGTAGGGCGTGCGCGTGATCACGATCGGCGCGTCCTGCGCATCTTTCGGCACGAGGATTATGGTCTTGAGCTTTACGCCGTCGCGCATCGGGATCATCTCCTCGCGGCGGACGTAGTCGAAGCTGTCTGTCTTCGGCGTGAACTTTTCGGGGATATCACTGTTCGTGGGTGTGTGTGCGTCTTCGGAGAAATCATCTCGATGTTTTTTTAAATTAGACAATTCCTTACGGTAGAGAAAATTATGTTATTAAGTTAATAATACTTCTTAGAGTCAACCTAGAAACTCACTGAGGGGATTTCTAACTCACGTAAACGAGTTAACGCCTGAAGTATGATAAACGACAGAATGGTAACAACCATCAATAGATAAGCGCGCGCGCAACATTGTCCCTGACCGCTGCCTCAATGAACTTACTCCAAGGCTTTACGCCTCTCATTAACGGAGTATTTGGATACAAAGCGATACAGTCTCTATGGAAACATTTGATGAAGGCATCAACATCCTTTCTCTGAAAAGGGTCCCCTATATCCACTAGAAGTTGTCTAACGTGGCTCCCCTCTGCCTCATGATCAACCATTCACACATTCACCTACTTTAGTTTGAGTATGAGCTGAGGATAAGGCTATGCTTGTTACCACTTAGAGAAGTAGTTGGTGTGCTGGGTGTAACCCATCTTCTGTCCTTCGGCGGCATTCAGCTATGCGGGCTACCCGCGCCCCCTGTAGGCAGGTATCGGCGCCTATTTGCCCTTGCACCCTGCGGGTCAGTCGTCTCACCCAGGCCCGTGGCGACCTCATCCTTCTAGGAATCATCGCATGCCACGGGAGGTATCGTTTCTGTCCGTTGCCAAGGGTCTCCCCCTACGCCTCGCGGCGTCGCAGCCCTACATGGTGGATGGAGTTTCCTCAGACCAGTGGCCCGAAAGCCGCCCCCCAGCTCACCAACCACTAGCGTAGAGAAAACAGTTGAATAAATATATAGTGGATGTGTCTCGTGCTAGTTACCATGACAAACGCGCTACTGGTGGGCGAGAGCTGGGTAAGTGTAACCACTCATTACAAGGGCTTCGACCACTTCGTCAGCGGGTCATACGAGACGGGGCTCAAATGGTTCAGCGAAGCCATGGATGGGCAGGGTGTGGATGTCACCCACATGCCGGCCCACGTGGCCGCCAACGAGTTCGCCTTCGACGCAGACGAGCTCAGCTACGACGCGGTATTGCTTAGCGACGTGGGCGCCGACACTTTCCTCCTCCACCCCAAGACGTGGCTCCACGGCGAGAGAACCCCCAACCGCCTGAAAACCATCGCCCAGTACGTGGAGCAGGGCGGCGGCCTCATCATGGCAGGAGGCTACATGAGCTACCAAGGCATCAACGGCGCCGCCATGTACCAGAGGAGCCCAGTCGCGGACGTGTTGCCCGTCGAGATGATGGCTACCGACGACAGGTGCGAGCGGCCCGAAGGAGTGCAGCCGGTTAAACAGGTTAGGCACCCGATAGTCGATGAGCTGCCCGATAGATGGCCTCACATACTGGGGTACAACCATGTCGAGCCGAAAATGGGAGCCGAGACGCTGGCTAAGGTTGACGACGACCCTCTTCTGGTGGTGGGTGAGTACGGCTCAGGCAGAGCCGTGGCTTTCACCACAGATATCGGCCCACACTGGTGCCCAAAGGAGTTCGCCGAGTGGGACGGCTACGGCATCCTGTGGAGAAACATGGTGCAGTGGGCGGCGAGAGAGCTGTGAACGAGGCGAAGCCCACAGAAGATTACAGGAGGGCCGACCCCGAGGGCTATGAGAAGGTCTCCAAGAGGCCATCGTTCCATAACATCAGGGCCGTCCCGAGACCCTAATCACTCTTTTATCCTCAAAGCCTTTTCAATAACAAGAGGCGGAGCAGTTGAACCCCAACGTCCTGAGCCAACGGTACGCGACCCGCGAGATGAACAGGATATTCAGCGAGGAAGGCAAGACCCTCATGGAGCGTGAGCTGTGGCTCAGCGTACTCAAGGCCCAGAAGAAGCTGGGCATGGACATCCCCGACGCCGTCATAGAGAGCTACGAGGCGGCCAAGAACGACGTAGACCTTGAGCGCATCAAGGAGATCGAGCTGCTTACCAAGCACGACGTCAAGGCCAAGATTGAGGCCTACAACCAGGCGGCGGGCGGCGCAGAGTACATACATTTGGGCCTCACAAGCAGGGACCTCACAGACAACGTGGAGCAGCTCCAGATCAGGGAGGCGATGACACTCATCCACGGCAAGTACGTCTCGGTTCTCCGCCACCTTCTGGAAAAGGCGGAGGAGTACAGCGGCGTCGAGCTCACCGGGAGGACCCACCACCAGCCGGCGCAGACCACGCTGCTGGGCAGGAGGTTCAGCATGTGGGCGGAGGAGCTCCTCATACACCTGAAGGAGTTCGAGGCCTTCATCGAAGGCTACCCGCTCAGAGGCGTCAAGGGAGCCGTGGGCACCCAGTTCGACATGGCCAACCTCCTCGGCTCCCCCGAGAAGGCGCTCAAGCTTGAGAGGATGGTGGCAGAGGAGCTCGGGTTCACGGAGATCATGCACTCCACGGGCCAGGTCTACCCGCGGAGCCTGGACTTCAAGGCGACGAGCCACCTCGCGGCCCTCGCCTCCGCGTGCGAGAACTTCGCCAAGTCCATCAGGCTCATGGCCGGCCACGAGCTCGTCACGGAGGGCTTCGCCGAGGGCCAGGTGGGGAGCAGCGTCATGCCCCACAAGATGAACACCCGGAGCACCGAGCGCATCTGCGCCTTCAGCGAGCTCCAGAAGATGTACGCCGACGGCGCGTCGAGGCTCGCCGGCGACCAGTGGGAGGAAGGCGACGTCTCGTGCTCAGCGATACGCAGGGTGATAATGCCTGACGCGTTCTACGCCGCCGACGGCCTCGTCGAGACCACCCTCACGGTCCTCAACCAGATGGGCGCCTACCCGGCGGTCATCGGCAGAGAGCTGGACAGGTACCTCCCGTTCCTCGCCACCACCGAGATCCTCGCCCTCGCCGTCAAGCACGGCATGGGGAGGGAGGAGGCCCACGCCGCCATCAAGAGACACGCCGTAGCCGAGGCGCTCCGGATGAGGGAGAGGGGGATCTCCGACAACAGGCTCGTAGAGCTGCTGGCGGGGGAGCCTGTCTTCAAGGCCGTGGGCGTCACGCCCAAGGAGCTTCGCAGGGTCCTGAGGGACAAGAGCCATTTCGTCGGGAACGCCTACCAGCAGATCTTGGCGGTCAAGGAGAAGGCCGCGCCGCTCCTCAAGAAGTATGGCAAAGAAGCCGCGTACGAGCCGGGCGCCATCCTCTAAGAGACAGCGCACATACCCCGATTAGCCTCCAAGGTTCCCCGGATAACATCCGCTCCTAGAAGGCTCCATGGATAGTAACCCCCGCTCTTTAAGTCGATGGAGCCATGGCACTGGAAAATGTTTGCAGGGTTAGGTTCTCGCTACTCGGAGCCGCGTAGATACAGTATGAGGCTAGTGGCTATCCCCAGTATGACTATGATCCCCACGAACACGGGGGCCTTGCTGCGGATGAAGTAAGGCAGCGAGTTCAGGGACTGCCGCAAGTACTCGTTGAGGTACGGCACCACGACGTAGATGGCGGCCGTCGTCGCGGTGGTGGCCGAGACGATGAGGGTGAGGTACCCCATCTGGCCCCGGCTGACCTGGTTGATGTCCTCCTCCAGCGCGCCTCTGTTGAGAAGCTCCACGCGGTCCTCCCTGAACCTGTAGGTGTACCTGAGCATGAGGTAAGTCACCTGTAGGAGTAGGCCGACGCTGAAGACCCAGAGGTCCGTGACCCTGGGGCTGGGCATCATGCCCAGTATGAGGCCGACCCAGTTGAAGGTGCTGAAGTCCAGGACGGCGGGGAAGAACATGAGCATGTTTAGGCTGAAGAGCTTGCTGAACGACTCGATGTCGCCCTTCCTCCAGAGCATGAAGCAGAGGGTGAGCGCCAGCACTATGACGGCGAGGTTGAAGTAGGGCATGTATGGCTCCAGGAGGGGCCCGATGAAGCTGTCTGTGATCATGTTGATTATCCTTTCGTAGAGGGTGGTCTGGACCATGGTGACGGCCGCCATGTAGCAGGCGGCCAGGGCGACTCCCAGCTCCACGGACCGGATCACGTTCTCCCTCATCTCCCCACCCTCTGGCGCTGCAGCGCATGCGCGAAGCTCTCCCCCACCGGGTCCCAGTTGACTACTATGCAGCCCATGCCCCTGAGGGCGTCGTAGTAGGGCTGGTTGTGGTACGTGAGGAACCCGGCGGCTATCTTCTCCTCCTCCGACTGGGCGGCGATGCTGTAGCCCTGCACGTTGAAGATGATTATGGCGGGCTTGGTGCTGGCCCGGCCAACGTATCTGTGGAGCTGCCTGACGCCGTCTATGATGCCCTTGATCTTCTCGGGCTCCACCATGGTGACGATGACGAAGAGCGGCTGGGTGCCCACGATGTAGCGGCGGCAGCTGTGCACAGCCTCCTTGAGGCTCTCGCTGCTGTACCTGATGTCCACGTGGAGGAGTTCTCTCGTGATCTTGTACTGCTGCCGCTTCCCCACGTCCGGGAACAGCACCCTGCTCCTGGTCTTCTGCCTGACGGTGGGCTCCCTGGTCCTCTCCTCCTCCGAGATGTCCTCTATCTGGTCTATGCCTTCCATGACGCTCTCGTCTATCTCAGGCGTCTCCTTCCTGACGAAGGTGCCCTCCCACTGGTAGGCGTCGTGGTCGTAGACGCAGAAACCGACGCGGCAGTCTCTGTCGATGTAGAAGTTGGTGAACCCCATGACCGCCCTTATCGCGTACTCCAGGGTGTTGTTGACTGCGGTCCCCAGCGCCATGTGGGCGGCGCTGTCGAGGAATATCCACACCTGCTTCTTACCCTCCTTCTCGTACTCGTTGACGAGGAATCTACCGGGCCTGATGCTCATGAGCTTCGCCGAGGCCTTCCAGTTGATGCTGCGGTAGTGGTCGCCGGCCGTGTAGTCCCTTATCTCCCTGAAGTCGGTGGTGGCGATGCCGAACCTGAACCTGGCGTCCATGGGCATGGGTATCCTGCTTATGCTCTTGTGGTTCTTGATCTTCCTGACGAAGAGGGGCTGGGGCTGGACCACCACGGCCCTCCTGGCGTTGAGGGTGCCCAGGACGTTGCTGCTTATCACCAGGGGGTGACGCACCTCGTAGGCCACCTCGCGGAGGTCGAAGTACCCCCTCTTGGCGCACACCGCCATGTACCCGAACTCGACGGTCTTCGGGGCGAGGCCCTTCCAGAGGGCCTTGAAGTTGGTTCCCTCATCGAGGAAGAAGCTGCCTGGTAGGATGTCGGAAACGGTGACGAGGCCCGGCCCTCCCTCTATGGTCACTGTGAGCCTGTCTCTCACCTTGTCGTTCACGTTCACCTTGACGTCTTTACCGACGCGCTCCACCGACGTCACCCTTGGCTGCCCTATGAGGACCCCCGTCGTCAGGAAGATGACGGGGGCCAGCCCTAGGGTGATGAGGATCATGTTCCCCAGAAACATGCCCAGCACTAGGAACGTGACGGCGGTAACCACCAGCTCTAGGGTGTCCTGGGTCAGTGTCCGGGCTGTCATCTCTTACCTATGAACTCTTTCGGTACCTCTATCTGCTCGAGTATCTCGTTGAGGACGGCGTCGACGCTGAAGCTGCCCTCCAGCACGTACTCCATCTTCATCATCACCCTGTGTCCTATGGCGTCGTGGACGAACATCTTGACGTCGTCCGGGGTCACGAAGCCTCGGCCGGTGACGGCGGCGTGGGCTCGGGCCACCTTGAGGAGCGAGAGCCCGCCTCTGGGGCTTGCCCCCACCTCCACGACGGGGTGCCTCCTGGTCTCCCTGATTATCTGGCTGATATAGTCAATGATCTTGTCGTCTACGTATATGCGCTCCTCTATGAACCTCTGCATCGCCTGGAAGGTTGCCTCGTTGGTGACGGGCTGTATGAGCTCCGACGGGTCATCCTGCTTCCAGTAGATGCGGCGCTTCATGATGAGGCTCTCCTGGGCCAGGGTCTCGACATACCCCATCTTCAGCTTCAGGAGGAACCTGTCCATCTGGGCCTCTGGCAGCGGGTACGTGCCCTCCATCTCTATGGGGTTCTGGGTGGCGATGACGAAGAACGGCGGCGGCAGCTTGTGGGTCTCGCCCTCTATGGTGACCTGCCTCTCCTCCATGGCCTCCAGGAGGCCTGCCTGGGTTTTGGGGGGTGACCTGTTTATCTCGTCGGCGAGGAGAACGTTTGTGAATATGGGTCCCTTCTCCAGGACGAATCTGCTGTCCTGCATATGCCAGACCCTGGTGCCCAGTATGTCGGCTGGCATCAGGTCCGGCGTGAACTGGACCCTGCTCCAGTGGCACCCCGTTATCCTCGCGTATAGCTTGGCCAGCAGTGTCTTCCCTAGGCCCGGGTAGTCCTCGAAGAGCACGTGGCCGTTGGCCAGGCTCGCGGCCAGCAGCTTCCGTAGCACCACGCGTTTGCCTACGTAGATCTTGCCCAGTCCCTCCAGTATGGCGTTGCTTATCGCCCTAACTCTGTCGACGTGCATTCCCTGCATTTTCAGTCCTCCAAACTCTCTATCATGCTTTCTTGACTCACGCGCTGCTCAGGCTTCCTGAGCAGTCCGCCCAGCCCCAGCCTGTCTATCCCCTCCACGGTACGCCCCAGCAGCTCGAGGCGTCTCTCCTGGTTCACTCTCTCTATCCTGTCGGAGGTGCCCCGCCTGCTGAAGCTGGGGGGCCTCTCGTCCTCGTAGTTGATGAGCTCCCTCAGGGTCACCGTTAACTCGGCCTCCGCCGCCCTGTTCTCGTCCAGGAACATGAAAAGCTTCACCAGCACCCTCTCCTTCTTTCCGTCCCTGACGAACTCGTCGAGTATCTCGGTGAAGTCCGTGAGGGCCTTGCCCTTGGTGGCGCTGGTGTCCTGGATGTGCTTGACCCACGGCCCCACCTCAACGGGGGCCATCATGCTCTCCTTCATGCCCCGCCTCATCACGGTGAATATGAGGGCTCCCACTATGACGATGCCGGTCCACTCCACATAGGGGGAGAGCTGCTCTACAACCGGGGACACGGCCTTGAGCCTCCCGGTTATGAAGTTCACGTACAGCGTGCCGATGAGGCTCATGGCCAGCACGAAGGTGTAGCTAGCCGCTATGCCGCCTATCTCCGACAGGTACGGGTTCCTGGAGTCCCTGAATATGCCTATCATGGTTATGGCGGCCGCCACGGCGAAGCCCCAGTTCAGCATGTCCCTTATGAGGAGCACCTGCCCCGAGACTGGGACCCCCGGGGTCGTCATGTAGAGGTTTACCATCTGTATGGCTATCTGGCCGATGATGAATATGGTGGCGGAGCCCGATATGACGCGTATGTAGAACTGGTCCCTTATCTCGGCGACGGCCGAGAGGATGTTGTACGTGAAGAAGAGGGCGAACGCCGCTATTACCAGGTAGCCCGCCATCTTACTGGGCTCGCTTATGGGCTGGAGCACCATGAAGACGGCTATTATGGCGACGAACCCGCCGGCGTAGAGGCCGCTCACTATCACCCTGTTGAGCTTCCCCTCGAAGATGATGCTCAGGAGGGCGCCCAGGTACCACAGCGTGATTCCCGCCAGCAGCGGCAGCAGCACCACGCTTATACCCACGTTGATAAGCGAGTCGGGCAGGTAGGGGAGGAAGGTCCCGAAGTCGCCCACGGTGAAGGGTGTGGCGAAGCTGATGCCGCTGAGCACGACGGCCACGAACGAGTAAAGCCCTGTGGCCCTGATCAGCCGGCCGCGGTTCTCAGTTTCCATTCTTCATCAGCTCGACGATTAAATCTATTGTCGCGTTGGTACGCTTAAAGTCCTCCACCGAGATGGGCATGTTGCTGTACATGGCTATCTCGTAGCTGGTGACGAGGTCCTCCAGGGCGGCGTGGGCGTTCACCGGCAGCCTGTCTATGAGGATGTACTCGAACTCCCTCGGGGTCATGGTGTCGTCTATGTCCCCGTATATGCGCATCATGGAGACGTAGAACCTGTTGAAGAGCTTAACCACGCCCTCCTCGTAGCTGCTGTACTCCAGAGGGACGCCGTCCTCGTACCCTATCCTCTCTCTCCCTGCCGGGAGGACTACCCTGGGCTCGGCGAAGTCCTCCTGCTTCATCCGTCTGTTTCTTCTGGCCGCAAGTACGCCCACACCCATGGCGCCGCTCAGCGCGATTATTATGTTCTGTGGGAACCCGAATAGCAGGGCTAGTAGGTTGTCGGGGGAGGGCGGCGGCAGCATCACGCTGACGCCGAAGGACGTGTAGGAGCCCACGTAGTAGTCTGTGTCCGCCATCCTCATCCTGATGGTGGCTTCGCCGTCCTCCGGGAACAGCGCCGGGAAGTTGATCTGGCCCCGGCCGTCGCTCACCAGATCTATGGTCTTGTTCAGGTACCATACGCGGAGAGTGGCGTTGGGGAGGGGTTCACCCGTGGCTGTCTCCACGATGATGCCCTTGTACGTTATGTTCTTTTCGGCGTAGACCCGTTTTGGGCCGGAGATGGTGACGTCGGTCTCCGACATCAACCGTATGGGTGGGTCGCTGACGCTCTCCAGGTACCACCTGTTCTCTAGGGTGTGGGCTATGAGGTTGTAGTCCCCGACCGCGAGCTCCGGTGACGCGTCGCAGGTCACGTTGAAGAAGCCCTCCTCCACGAAGCCGACGCCCACGATGAGCCCGGTCTCGTTCGTGTCCATCTTGTCTACCTTGAGTATTATCTCCACCTGTGGGCCGCTCACCGCCGAGCCGTTGATGTTCGTCACGGTGCCCAAGACGTTGAACGTCTTTCCCTTAAGCGCCACGGGGTCGTTCCCCGTGATGTTGGTGAAGGTCGCCTCCCTCGTGATGTTGACCTCACCCTCATCGAAGTGCTTGGGGGTGGCGTCGAAGATGGTCCAGCCCAGGCTGCCCAGGTTTGCCTCCGCGTAGAGGTAGGCCTGCTGCGGCATGACGTACTGGTGCTCAGCCCACGGGTCTATCATGAACCCTATGACGGCCCTCGCGGGGAGGTCGATGCTCCTGGCCATCAGTATCAGCGCGGAGTTGAAGTGGGCGCCGGTTCCCTTCCTGTCGTTGAACAGGAACCATATCACGGGGTCTATGCTCGCCGGGGGAGGGGTGAAGTCCTCGCTGAACTCGTAGTTCTCCCGCAGGTAGTCCTCTATGGCCTTGTACTTCTCGATGGGGCTGGCCTTACCATCCGTTATCTCCAGCGCCAGCTCCCTGAGCCGCGACTCCATCCGGATGGGCACGTCGAGGGTGGCCTCGGTGGGGACCGGCTCCGCGGCTCGGAGCGCTGCGTCAGAGAAGGCGTGTATCGCGTGGCTCACCCAGTACGGCTCAGTGAATGCCTCGGTTGACTCGAAGCTCTGCGCCTCAGGGTAGTACCTTAGGCTGCCGTTGAATATCACCGACTGGGTCTTCGGCGCCACGGTCACGTATCCTGTGAACACGGTGAGCGGGTTCACGTAGAACTGGTTGTTGATGGTGGCCGAGGCGCCCACGGTGGAGTCCGGTATAAGGCCTCCGTCGTAGGGCTCGGACGTGAAGCCGGTCACGGGGTACCATGTGCCTCCCGTGTAGTTCTCCGCGGGCATCCTTCTGAGGTACCTCGTCTTGGGGGGGAGCCGCAGCTCCATGATTGGGCCGAGCTTCCTGGGCTCCACGCCACCTACCTCGACCTCTTCGGATGATTTGCTGAGGGCCCCGGGGTCCATCATCGGGTTGGCGGGCCCGGGCTTGTCCTCGTCCAGATCGAGGCGCGTGATGTCTCCTAGTATGTTTATGGCTGTGCTTAGCATCCCCACGCTTAGGGTTAGCACTAAAAGTAGGAGTGCGAGTCTCGCGTACCGGTTCAACCTGTTTGAATACTCTCCTTGAGCGGTTTTATTCTTTTACTAACCGGAGGAGCCTTTTTCAGGGCTCTCCCAACCGTCGTCTCTTTTTTTTGTTACATTCCTTTATATTTGCCTCAAAACTTTCCCCCTTTTTTACATGGTAAATGTCAACGTACATGTCAAGTTATTCCCGGGAGCCGAGAGTAACCCATCGACGTGCATAAATACTTTAGCCCACCCAAGCCCCCGATATACCATGTGGACCGTCAAATCCGAGTCAGGCCGGCTCCACGCTGTGCTCATCCAGGACTCCACCGAGCAGCTGTGGACCAGGAGGATGCCATTCGCGGGCATGGAGTCCAGCCTACACTACGTCGAGCGGGACCCCCACGCCCAGATGGACCCAGGCCACGAGGAGTGGCTCCAGCTACCCAAGATACTCAGAGACGAGGGCGTCCAGGTCTTCGAGGTCAAGTCCATGCTGACGAAGATACTCGAGGACGCCACCGCCGCGGAGCGTGAACAGATAGTCGAGGACGTGTGGGACGGGGTGCCCGAGAAACCCGACCCGGAGAAGCTGACGGTAGACCACCTCTTCTGGGGACATCCTCCGAAACCCTACTTCGACCGGCAGCGGAACCAAGTCGTACTCCCCGATTTCAGGCGCGTCGCGTGGACCTACACCCGGGACACCAGCTTCACCACACAGATTGGGACGGTCATCTGCAACATGAGGCGGTACAGCCGCCGTTACGAGCCCCGGGTGGTCAAGCTCTGCTACGAGCATGACCCCGTCCTCAGCGAGAACGTAGATATTGTGTACGACGCCAACGACGCAGAGGAAGTCTTCACCGAGCCTCCATGCGTCGAAGGCGGTGACACCCAGATCCTAGACGAGGAGACCATCGCCATCGGCGTCGGGCAGAGGTCCACGGTCACCGGGGTCCTCGAGACGGCTAAGAGGCTCTTCGATGTAGACACCGACGGCGATCTGAAGTATGTATGCGCCGTCAGCCTCGCCGACAGGCCCGCCGTGGACTATATGCACCTGGACGTCACCATCAACTACCCTGACAGGGGCAAGGCCTTGGTCATGCCCTACGTCTACGACACGGAGCTTGTGGACGACTACCCGCCGAAGAGGCTTCTCCTCAAGACGCTGGAGGCCATAATGGCGCAGAGCGAGGCCCATGGGCGGCCGCTGGCGCCCCTCGTCCAGCCCGACAACTTCAGGAGCCTCGGCAGGACGGCGGTCTACGTGAACCGCGGAGGAAGGCCCGAGCTTCTGAGGACGGAGACGAGCTTTCTCGACTTCCTCATAAAGGAGGGTAAGCTGGAGAAGGACGGGTTGATCTACGTGGGCGGCGTCCCCGAGGACCCTTTTGACGTGGATCACCTGCTGGAGGCCATGATGGAGCAGAGCCGCGGCGCCACAAACATCGTGACCGTGAAGCCTGGGGTCGTGATCGCCTACGACAGAAACAGGAGGACCAACCAGGAACTCAGGGACCACGGGGTGACCGTGCGCGAGTGGAGAAGCAGCTACCTGGACCTGCTGGGCGGCCCCCACTGCAGCACCAGCCCACTGTGCCGCGACCCAGCTTAAACCCTATAAATTGTAGAACAGTCATTACCGCGAGTTCATCAGGTGAAGAGCGTCCGTGAGAGATTCAATTTCATGCGAGGAAACATGCTTGTCCTCACGGTCCGCCAAACGATAGGCATGTTCTTCAGAGGCATGGTGTTTCCCTACGCTTCGCTGTTCATCCTCGAGGTGGGCGGCACCTCATCCCAGATAGGCATAGTGAACAGCCTCCGCCCCTTGGCGGGGCTCCTCATGTTCCCGATTTCAGGGTATTTGACCGACCGAACCAGCAGAGTGAAACTTATCGCGTTGGCCGGCTACCTGTCAGCCGCTAGCATGCTTCTGTACGTCTTCGCGCCGAGCTGGGAGTGGATCGCCTTGGGGGCCTTGATCCAGGGTTTCATGGTGTTCCAGTTTCCGCCTACCTCCGCTATCCTCGCAGACTCTCTCACCCCCGAGAACCGAGGAACCGGTATTGCGGCCATGAACTCTCTGGCCACCGGCTTCTCGTTGTTCAGCTCATACATCGCCGGTATGCTTCTCGAGATGCTTGGCGTCAGCTTGGGGATGAGGGTCCTGTATGGGCTTCTCGCTTCTTCCAGCTTCGTCACCGCCATCTTGGTCTCACGGTGCATGGAGGACACCGCGGAGGTAGCTGGCTATGACACCCTTCCCTCTATGGGTACGATTCTCCGTGAAACATACAGCGGGGTCCCTGAACTCGTGGGGGGGCTACCCCGATCCGTCAAGGCTCTCGGTGTCGTCGTCCTCATGGGTTTCATTGGCAACGCCGTGGCCAGCCCGTTCTGGGTGGTCTATGTCGTCGAGGAGGTCGGGTTATCCAGTTTAGACTGGGGGCTGATAATAATGTTCGAGATGATCCTCAAGACGCTGTTAACGTTCCCGGCCGGGTTGCTGGTGGACAGGTACGGGAGGACGAAAAACCTTCTCGCCTCCTTGCTGGTCTCCCTGTTATCGATGCCTCTGATAATCTTCGCGGAAAGTTTCTACCAGGTCTTAATTATACGTTTGGCGGTCGCCGTGGCGGGGGCGCTGTTCACTCCGGTCAGCACCGCCTTGATGGCCGACTACGTTCCCAGTGAGATGAGGGGCCGGGTCATGGCCGCGCTGGGCAGGGGAAGCATGTTGGTCGGGGCAGCCGGCGGCGGAACCGGGGGACCAGGGATGGGGTACCTGTTCACCGTCCCGGTGATGGCCGCATCAATCATAGGCGGTCTGCTATACGCTGTGAACCCCGCCTACCCGTGGTACTGCATTCTAGCTACGACTGTGATACAGGTGCTCGCCCTCGTTCTGTTTATCAGGGACCCCGAGGAGGCCCACTGACCTGCTGTGGCTTTGAGTCGGTTATTGTTTCTGGTGGTTGGCGGCGTCTTTTGGGGGTTTGTGTCAGGTTACTTGTAATCTGTGAAAAAAATTTTTACCAAGGTTGATGTTCTTGGTTACTTGGAATTAGGCGTTTTTCGCGGGGGTCTAGCTCTATCTGTTGTGCACTTTTTTCAACCAGTCTGGGAGCCTAGTCTCCACGGCTCCCTCCTTGGTTATCAGGGTCGGGGCGGAGGGTCTCAGCTCTACGACGAAGCCGTCTAGGAAGTTAACCCAGCCGCGTGGCGGCGGCAACCCGAGCCAGTGGAACATGAGCGCCGCGACCCACGTGTCGTGGCTGACCAGCAAGTGGAACGAGTCTTCCCTGAGGTCCTCCAGCATGGTCTGGGCTATCATCTGGGCGAACTCCAGAGACGGACGCACCATGCTGGGCGGGTAGAGTCCGCTCAGCCAGTTTTCAAGGTAGGTCCTCGCACTCTCGTCGGTGTCCTCGACGACTTGGTGTCTGGGCTGCGCGTCGTGGAAGCCCGCGGGGTCTATGATCGTGTTGACCGGAATCGTGCCCGCTAGCATGCACTCAGCTTGGTTGCTCTCGATCCCCGACTTGATGGCCAGGCATGTCTCCCTAGTCCTCTCGACGACGGTGTGCCAGAGCCGATACCTTCTGCCTGCTGGCAGGCTGGCTCCGAACTCGTACGCCGCCCTTAACCCTTCCTCCGTGGACAGGGGGTCACCCCCCGGCGTCGCTCTCTCACGCTCCGTGTGGCGGATGTGCATGAGGGTCGGGTGTGCGCCGGACAGCTTCATGGTGTGCTCCAGGATACTCTGGGCGGGCCTACACCAGCTCTGTGTCTGTAGAACGCTTTTCATCTGCCATCAGGTTGCCTGGACACTTGGATCCTATTGCTACTACTTGGCTTCAAGAAAAAATGGGGGCGGCTACCAGGCGCCGCTGCGTTTGATGAAAGCATCTGTGTCCGGGTGTATCTTCTCGTAGTTCTCCTTGATGTACTCCCTCATCTGGTCCGAGAGGGCGATGGTCTTGTCGTAGCCCTGCTCCTCGATGAAGGCGTCGATCTCCTCCTTGGTCTTCCTCCGCGGATTCCAGTCCTCCTCGTTGGCGACCCTGAAGAGGAACCTTGTGTAGTTGGCCGCGGCGAGCCGAAGGTAAGTGAGATCCACCTTGTCCAGCGTGTCGTACCTGGTGTGTCCGTAGCCTCTGCCGGTCCTCGTCCTCCTGGCCTCGGGATCTCCTCCGCTGCCGCAGGGAACCGAGTTGAGGAAGAAGGGCCAGTGGTCGCTGTAGGGGCTCACCCTCTCGTCGGTGGGGATGTACGCCTTCATCTCCTCGGCCCACTTCGCCGCCAACGGCTCCAGCTCAGGGAAGTCGTGGAAGGTGACTCCCTTGTTGCCTTTGCTGCCGCCCGCGTCCAGGTTGAGCATGAACCTGCACTCGTCGAGCTCCGCCTCGTGGTCGCGGGTGTAGGCCCTGCTGCCGTAGAGCCCTATCTCCTCGGCGCCGAAGCACATGCACCTGACGCGTCGCCTGAGCTTGTCCTTGACCATCACCAGGTTGCGGGCGATCTCCATCACGGTTACGGTTCCACTTGCCGGGTCAACGGCGCCCTGGCTGATGTCGTGGCCGTCGTAGTGGCTGCCGACGACGACGTACTCGTCGTCCACGGGCTTCTCGGGCACCACGTCGGCGACCACGTTGTAGGTGACGGTGGGGTGGTTCTTGTCGGTGGTCTTGATCCTGACCACCACCTCCTTCTCACGCTTCAGGAGGCGGCTGAGGAAGCTTCCGTCCTCGTATGATATGCCTATCGCCGGTATCACCGGGCTGATGCCTCCTGTGGGGGGCCCGTAGGCGGGGTAGTGGTTCATGAATATCCAGCCCTTGGCTCCCGCCATGACGCTGCGCATATACTTCTCGCTCCTATGTAGGAACCGTTTCATGCCCAGGGGGCTGGCGCTGGTCACCATCAATATGTTGCCGTCTATCTCGTCCTTCCGCTTCTCGTAGTCATCGATGGCGCCGTCGCCGAGGGAGACCAGCTTGGCCTCGACGGTGTCCCCGATGCTGTGGGGGAGGCTGATGACGTCGAAGCTCTTCTCTATTGGGCTCACGACCTCCAGCGTCGCGGGGCCACGAGTCCACCCTGCGATGGTGTACTCCTCGATGTGTACGTTATCGCATCCGTACTCCTTGAACTTCTCCACCATATAGTCCACGCTGCCCTTGTCGCCCGGGGTGCCCGGGAACCTGCTGTCGTGGACGTCGCAGAGAACCTCAAGGTTGTCCATGGGCTCCGAGCTCGTGTAGACCTCGGCCATGATCTTCTTGTCGACATCCAGATATGGATTAGCCAAAAGTTTCACCGAGGAAAAGTCGGCTGCAAGGGATATAAGACTATCAATGCCGCCTCGATGGGCTAGTCTCCCCTGCTCTTCAGGGCTCGGGGCTCGAAGAGGAGCACAACCGAGGGCTCCGGGCTCTCGGGACGGTGCTCAACGCCCTTCGGTACGACGCAGAGCTGGCCCTCCCTCAGAACCACGTCAGGCTGGGCCCTCAACCTTATCGTGATCCCGCCCTTGACGACGTAGAATAGCTCGTCCTCCTCGGCGTGGCTATGCCAGTGGTACTTGCCGTGAAAAAGCGCCAACCTGATGACTTGGTCGTTGATGTACGCCACGTCAACGGGCGACCAAGGTTCGGTGATCTCCGCGGCTTTCTCACCGACGTCGATAACAGGTATCATGGAGAGAGAATGGTCGCATATCCTAAAAAGACGACGATTCGTGTCCGCCCTTAAATTGACGTAGATTTATATCAGTGATCAACGTCTTCCGGGTTCACATGACCAGCGGTGCCGAGACTTGGGTTACATCGACAAGCTACGTGACAGCCTATCCCTCCGCGGGAACATACCGGGGCTAATAGCGAGTGGGCTTATCGAGGGCACCGCGTGGCAGATGCATGAGCTAGTCTGGCAGCCATACATTATCAGCCTAGGCGGCAGCATGGCCATCATAGGTAGCATGCAGAGCCTCTATACTCTGGTCACCAACGGCCTCCAGTTCGTCACCGGGGAGCTCTGTGACAGCTGGGGCCGTAAAACAGTAATCACCGGCTACTACCTCGCAAGCATAGCGGGGCTTTTCATCAGCGTCTACGCCCGGGACTGGAGGTGGCTCATACCCGTAATAGTGCTCTACAGCATAGCGGACAGCCTCGGTGAGCCCAGCTTCTACCCCATATTCGCCGAGTCCGTCGACGCCAAGAAGATCGGGTTATCCATCAGCCTCCTGAGCCTAACCTGGTTCCTCCCCGGCCTCTACAGTAAGCTCTTCGCCGGCTACTTAGGGGACAACGTGGGGCTGGTCAACGTCCTCAGACTCGTTCTAGCAGGAGAGGTGGCGGCGACCCTGGTCTTCTTCTTCGGCGTCGAGGAGACCCTGAAAGAGAGGAGGCCCATGGACTGGGCTGCCGTCAGGAGAAACATCGTCAGCGTCATAAAGCCCAGAGGCGATCTTCGTGACGTCTACCTCCTATCCATACTCGACAGGTTCAGCTGGAGCATCAACCGGGGCATCTTCGTCGCCATGCTGTACGAGTCCCTCGGCCTCAGCCTGCTCCAGATCGGCGTCCTCATGACCGTCGCCATGGCCACCACCTCCCTCGCCCTGATCCCCGTCGGCAACCTCGTTGACCGCCACGGGTCGCCCATGTTCCTCAGGGCCTCGGTGCTCTTATCCATCGCTAGCTTCGCAGGCTACGCCGTGTTCAGATCGTTCCCGGTGCTGCTCGTCCTCCAGGTGTTCAGGGGCCTAGCCATGGGGCTCTGGGACCCCTCATACAACAGCTTCCTCGCCAAGGCAGTGCCGAAGCAGGAGAGGGGCAGCCTCTACGGCAGCATCAACGGCCTGAGAGGAATCATCATGTTCCCCGCTCCCCTCATAGGTGCATACCTCTTCGAGGGCTTCGGGCTTCGAGGCACCTTCGCGGCGAGCATCGCGGTGAGCTGCCTCGCCTTGGTGATGGCTTTAAGATTAAAAAATAAATGAAATCTCGAGGTCAAAGTTGGCTCTCTATAAAGAAGGCTAGATGACCTCCTCCATGCTCCCGGAGACCCGTTCGAGGTAGACGAGGGTCTCAGGGCGGAGCTCGTCCTTCTTGGCCTCGAGGTACTCCTTGAGCCGGATGCCGAGCCGAACCGTCTCGTGTATCCCCGCGTCCTCGATTATCTCGTCGATCTCCTCTTCGCTTCTGTGCTCCACCGGCCAGTCGTCCGCGTTGCAGAGGCGCACGGCCGCCACGGCGGCGTTGGCCACGCACTCGCGCATGGCTCGGAGGTTCGCCTTGTCCACGGTGTCGAACTTGGTGTGCCCGAAGCCCCTGCCGGCCCTCATGCGCGCCTCCTCGGGGTCCCCCATGGTGGCGGTGGGCACACCCTCCAGGAGGAAGGGCCAGTGGTCGCTGTACGGGCCGACGCGGCTCCAGAGGGGCAGGTCAACGCCTATGTCGGCTATGACCTCCTTGAAGAACGGGTCCAGCCCTGGCCAGCCGTGTACGCAGAAACCCTGACGGCCGGCGCGGCCCGCGGCGTCGAAGTTGAGCATAAACCTGATCCTGGGCATCATCTCGGGGTGAGCCCCTACGTAGGCCCTGCTGCCGTGGAGCCCTATCTCCTCGGCGCCGAAGAGTATGAACCTCATGTTCCGCTTGAGGCTGCCCCGCTCCTTCGCCAGGATGCGGGCGATCTCCATGACCACAGCGGCGCCCGTGGCGTCGTCAAGGGCCCCCACGGCTATGTCATGTCCCTCGTAGTGGGCCCCGTAGACCACCCACTCGTCTACGCCTCCTGCGCCGGGGAGGTCGGCTACCACGTTCCACGTGTCCATGTCCAGGTTCCTGCACTTGGTCTCCAGCCGTAGCTTAACCCTGCCTTTCCTCTCCAGCAGGCGTACCAGATACATTCCGTCCTCGTAGCTGACGCCTATCGCCGGCACTATGGGGCTGATGCCTCCTGTGGGGGGCCCGTAGGCCGGGTAGTGGTTCATGAATATCCAGCCGGCGGCGCCCGCCATGACGCTCCTCTGGTACTTCTCGCTCCTGTGGAGGTACCGGGCCATGCCCTCCGGGTTGCCGCTGTTAACCATGACGATCTTGCCCTCGATCTCGTCCCGCATCTCCTCGTAGATGCCTAGAGGCCCGGGGCCCAGGTAGACAAGCTCGGCCTCGACGGCGCCCTCGCAGCTCATGGGCAGCGCGATGCAGTCGATCTTCTTCCGCTTGGGCTCAAGCATCTCCAGGCTGCTGCCGCCGCGTATCCAGCCCGGGAGGGTGAACTTCTCCAGGTGCACGTCCTCCAAGCCGTACCCAGTCAGCTTCTCCGCCATGTACTCGCAGCTCTCCAGATCCTTCCCGCTGCCCGGCCACCTGCTGTCGTACTCGTCGCAGAGCGTCGTGACAGTCTCCATGGTCTCGGCGCTGCTGTAAGCCTCGCCCAGTATCCTCTTATCGAGTTCCAAGTTAGGGTTAGACATAGTTATCGTGTACTACTGGATGCGGAACAATAGAAATGGTTTGGGCTAGCCCGTCGAAGAGAACAGGTTAATCGCCACGTACAGGATGTACGGCATCAGCGCTATGATGAACGCCTTCTTCCTGCCTATCTTGTAGTTCTCCGCCAACGCGTATGTGATGTATATGAGGGCCGCCAACCCGAACACCGTGAACAGGTTGGTGCCTATGACGGCCTTGAGGACGCTGTTCCCTATCTCCCTGTTGGCCACGAAGTAGCCTGCCAGCTGGCTGGACGACGATATGAACGAGTCCGCGAGCCTCAGCAGATAGTTCAGCGTGTGGGGCGTCGCGGCGAAGCCGTGCATGGCGAAGAACCTCTTCATGTTGCCGCCGCCCCCTGTGAGCGTCGCTACGCCGTGCATGAGCAGCGTGGAAGCAGCGAACCCGACCAAGATGCTGACGGCTACCCCTATGCCCGCGAACAGCCCCATGCTGCCGCCCAGCTGGGAGGCGTCCACGCCGGCCTGGCCGAGCTGAGGCACCAGCACCTCCAACGGTATCTTGGACATGTACGTGGACGCCGACGCGGCGGCAAGCACCACCATCAAGACCACTATCAGGAGACCCCTCACGAGGTCTTTCTCAGACACGTACTGGAAGGTCTCCTGGGGCCTCCTTAGCACCCCGGCGACCAGTTCAACGAACCCCTTTCTCTCCTCACTCATGTCTCAAAGCCTCCACTGGGTTGAGGTTGGACGCCCTCCACGCCGGGTAGAGCCCCGACAGTATGGACGTCACCACGGCGAAGCCAACCACGAACAAACCCAGGCTCATGGACGGCCTCACCGTCAAATCGATAAAGTTGCCTATGACTGACCCCAGGAGGAACCCGAAGGCGGCGCCCATGGCCCCGCCCACGAGCCCGGTCACCATGGCCTCGCTGAGGAACATAAACAGCACGTCCCCGCTCTTGGCGCCCACCGCCTTCATGGTCCCTATCTCCTTGGTCCTCTCCATGACTGAAACCGTCATGGTGTTTATAATCCCGACGCCCGCCACCAGCAGCGAGATCCCCGCTATGCCGCCGAGCACCGACTGGATGGTACCCAGCACCGAGCCCACCATCTCCATCGCCGACTCCGAGGAAACCACCGTCACCCGGTCCCCGAGCCTGTCCTCTATCCCCTCGATGGCGGCGTCCACCTCCTCTATGGTCGCCGCCTTCGCCAATACGAAGTCGAACTCGCCACCCACCTCGTAGAACTGCTGGGCCGTCTGCAGCGGCGTCGATATGCTGTCGTCGAGGTTGAACCCGAAGCTGCTGCCCTGCGCCTCCAGGATTCCTATGACCCTCAGGGTGAGCTCCTTCTCGACGTCGTTCACGGTGGACTTGATCTTGATCCTATCCCCTAGGTCGATGACTCTCTCGTCCTCGTCTACGGGCTTCGCTATGTTGGCGCCTATGACCACGACCGCCGTGTCGCCGCGGACGAAGTTCCTGCCCTCCTCGATCACGGTGTTCTTGTTGATCTCGGCGTACTCCTCCGTGACGCCGTAGACGTCCGTGTAGAAGCTCCTTCCCTTGAAGGTGAAGCTGCAGTACTTGTTGGCGATGATGGGCGTCGCCGCCTCCACCTTGGCGGTCCTCTCGATGATGTCCAGCTCCCTCCAGTCGAGGGTGTCAGCCACTATCCCCTGCCCCTGATGGACCTCGCCGGGGATGACTATTATGTTGGTGGGCCCGAAAACCTCGAGCTGCCCGGTGACGCTGTCGGTGAGCCCCTGGGTGACGGAGACGAGCCCCGTAACCGCCGTGCACCCGATCAGTATACCCACCAGGTTGAGCGCGAAACGGAACTTACGCTCCCTCATCCCCTGCGTGGACATGAGGAGGATGTCGAGGAGGTTCACACGCTCACTCTCACGGGCCTAGACCTAGGAGCCTGCGTATCCACACCCAGAACCCGGAGGGCCCCGCGTCTTGGCCAGGCTGAGTGGCGTCGCCGTCGACGCTCATCGTGAACCCTAGCTGCTCCTCGTGCTCCCTGTTCAGGTGGTCCCTGTAGTCGATGTTGAGGGTCAGCTCGTGGTCGCCCTCCTCCGCGTCCTCAGCCACTTTATAGTTTATGTCGAAGGGGATGGGGCTGTCCGGGTCCACGGCGCCGATGTACTCCGTGCTGCCGGCCACCCGCCTGAAGACGTCGTCCTCGACTAGGCTTATGCTCACGAAGTCCACGCTCTCTGTTCCTATGAGGAGGAGGTCGGCCTCAAGCTCACTGCTCTCGCCCCGTCTCACCGTCTCGGTGGGGGTGTCTATTAGCTCGAACTCTATGAGTCCCTCCACCATGACCGTCACCGTCTCGGTGAGGCTCCCAGTGCCGCCCCTGGAGTCCGTGTATGTTATGGTCGCCGTCACGGGGTACTGCCCGGCGGCGATACTACCCGACGCGAGGAGCCGGTAAGTTACGACAGCTGTGCCGCCGGCATCTAGGTCTCCCAGGCTGCTCGTGGTGGGGCTAAGCGGCGATATCGACGTGGCCGTCCCGAAGCTCAGTTTGCTGAGCAGCTCGTAGGCGTCCGCCCCGCTGCACTGGACCTCCAGCTGCACGTCGAAGGAGTCCCCCGGCCGCACGCGCTCCTGAACCACCTCCATGCGTTTCAGCGTGATGACGGTGGCCTTCGCCGCGGCCGCCGAGTCGACGTTCACCGGGAGGCTGAAGGACTGGTAGTACCTGCCGTCTTCGGCGTCCCTGTAAGACACTGTGGCCGTCAACGTGTAGACGGCCAGGGGGGTGCCCTCCAGTATGCTCAGCACGGGCTCCACGGCGACCGGCTCCCCGACCCCTAACTCGTCGAGGCTTGTACTGAGCCCGTCGACGACCGATATGTAGCCTGACGTTGAACTCAGCGTGAACTCAAAGTCGTATAGCGTCTCGTCCCAGTTGTTGGTGAACATGTAGGTCAGCTTGTTCTCTGCCCCAGACTTCGCCCTCACGCTCCCCTGCTCCGTTGAGTACTTCATCTTGGGGACGTAGCCCTCGTCGACGACGAGGCCGATAGGCACCGTGACCGTGGAGTCCTGGGCTGCGCCGAACCTCCGGTAGATCACTGTCAGGCTCAGGCTGTAGGCGCCTAGCTCCACGCTCTGGCCCACGTATATGGTCGGCTCATATGTCTTCGTCTTCCCCTTCTCGATGGTGTTGAAGACCATGTGAGCCCCGCTGAGGATCGATACTCCCGGCTGGGCGGAGGTTAGGAAGCACTCGGCGTCGAACAGGTTATAGTCCCCCGTGTTCTTGAGGTTGATCTTTATGGTGTTCTCTTGGCCTGCGGTCAGGTAGATGTCGTTGGTTGACACCTGCAGTATGGCCGAGTCGGCTAAAACCGTTGGAAACTGGGTGGCTAATAGCATAGCCAGTGTCAATACGATTAGGTTCTTTCTGTTCATCGCATGATCAGATCCTTGAAGCTTTTATCGCCCACTATGACGCCGTCTCTGAGCTGTATGAGGCGGTCCGTGTTCTGGGCCACCATGGCGTCGTGGGTGATGAGTATGAAGGTCTTACCCTCCTCCTTGTTGAGCTCCCTGAGCAGATGTATTATCTCGTCCCCCGTGGTCGTGTCCAGGTTTCCTGTGACCTCGTCCGCGAGGATGAGGTTCGGCTCGTTGGCGAGGGCCCTGGCGATGGCGACGCGCTGCTGCTCGCCTCCGCTGAGCTGGCTCGGCTTGTGGTCGGCCCTGTCGCTCAGCCCCACCATCTCCAGAAGGTGGAGTGCTCTCTTATGCCGTTCACTCCTTGAGATGCCTGCGATGGCCATGGGGAGCTCGACGTTGCCTCTCGCGTCCATCCTGGGGATGAGGTTGAAGAACTGGAAGATGAACCCGATCTCCTTGTTCCTGAGCTCGGCCGCCTGGTTGTCGTTGAGTCCTGAGAGGTCGACGCCGTTTATGTAGACCTTGCCCGAGGTGGGCCTGTCGAGGGCTCCTATCATGTTGAGGAGGGTGCTCTTGCCGCTGCCGCTCGGGCCCATGATGGCCGTGAACTCGCCGGGCTCCACGGTGAAGCAGATACCCTTGAGGACCTCCAGCGGCCTCCCGCCCTGTATGTACGTCTTCACGAGGTCAACGGTCTCGATCAGGTTGGTCACTGTGTCTCCTCCAGAAGCTTCTCGACGAGTTTCAGTCTATGTTCCGTCATATTCCGTACCTTATTAAGGAAACTCTTCTTCACGTCGGCGTCCAGGTTGCTGTGGAACTGGGTGAGCATCCTGTGGGTCATGTCCTCGTCCTTGTCGACGACTAGGCTCATTATCCTGAGGGCGCCCTGCTTCATCTCCTTGGACATCCATTTGAAGAGGACGGCGAGGTAGTTGACGGTGAAGCCGAGGGAGTCTGCGAAGTGCTTCTCCAACTCGGGGAAGAGTTTCCTCCCCTTCTCCGTTATGTGGTAGTACTCGGTCCCGTCCCTCTCCTCGGTCTCCACGAAGCCCTTCCTCGCGAGGCTCTTGAGGGCCGGGTAGACGGTGCCCGTCTTGGGCTCCCACACGCCGTCGAACTCTTCCTTCAGGGTCTTGAGCATCTCGTAGCCGTACTTGGGGCTGCCGTCGAGCTGTATCATGAGCAGCACCTGGAGTGGGCTCACGGGCATCCTGACCGGGGTCTTGCTACTTATACTCAGCGACATTGGGTTGACATCTACCTAGTAGACTTCTTCTATCTTGGAGGCGGGTCTCCTTTTTAAAGGTGTCCCCGACTAGGTTTTAAACGGTTTTTCAAGTTTAATACAGAATTTGATCAGAATCTCTTGATGGGCATACGCGTTCAGAGGTTTGCATACCCTCGACGCGACGCGTCTCCTCACCCGACACGAATATAAATGGATGCGACACCCTCGATGATGGAGACCAGATGAGCGTCCTCATCTTCACCGACAACCCGAACACCGGCGAGACCCAGCTGGTCCGCCGGGAGTTAGTAGACAGGGGCATAGATATTGACTACAAGGCGCCGTGGGACATATCGCTGCCTGACTACGACCCCGACTACGACCTGGTGTACGTTCCCAGCAACATGCTTCACAGGGGCACCACCTTCGAGCTGCTACACAGGTTCCTGATACTGAGGAGGCTCGACGAGAACGCCACCGTGATAAACCCCGTGGAGAGCATGCTCCCCTACTCGAAGGAGCATCTCTCGCTGCAGCTGAGCAGGCTGGGGCTGCCGCACCCCGAGACCATGATAACGGAGAACGTCGAGAAGGCTTACGGGTTCGCCGAGCGGCTGCTGGAGGAAGGGCGGGAGGTCGTCCTAAAGCCCATCTGCATGGCCAGGGGCGTCGGCGTCATGAAGCTCAGCAGGATACGGAGCCGCGAGGACCTCCTTCAGTTCCTGGTCTGGTACACCCGCAGCCACGGCGAGGGCGTGTTCTACCTGCAGGAGTTCATACCAAACCAGGGCTACGACATAAGGCTCTTCGTCATAGACGGCGAGGTGGTGGGCAGGGAGAAGCGGTCGAACCCAGAGGACTTCAGGTACAACGTCGCCGTCGGGGCATCAGCCGAGCCGTTCACGGACCCCGTCTACGACGAGCTGGCCGTGAAGGTGGCCGAAGCCGTGAGGCTGAAGATCACGGGCCTGGACATCCTGCCCCGTGACGACGGCGAGCCCTTCGTGCTGGAGGCCAACTGTTTCCCAGGCTACAAGGCGCTCATGAACACAACGGGGATAAAGATCCACGAACTCATAGTGGACTACTTCGAGAGACTCATCCGGGGCTAGGGATAATCTTAAACGCCTCTCTACACGGGGTCTCTTTGGATACATATGCCGTTCTGCACTAACTGCGGGTCCGAGATCGAGGACCACCAGAAGTTCTGCCCTGCCTGCGGGGCACGCAACGAGCAAGAGTCTACATCTACCGAGACGCAGACTGAGCCCCAGCCGCCGACCTCCAGTGAAAGCGACACGCCGGCACCCAGGAAGGGTATAATCGGAGACGTCGACAGGGAGGACATCGAGAAGGGGGTAGAGAAGGGCGTGGAGACCGCTAAAAAGGGGCTCGGCGCCGCGTTCAGGCTCGCCCGCCGGGGCATCAAGCAAGGAGCCGAGTTAGCCGGCAAAGGGATAGACGCGGCCAAGGAGACCATCGAGGAGCGGAGGGAAGATAAGGACGAGGCCGAGCCCCCGGCTCAGGGTCAGAGGTTCTGCCCTCAGTGTGGTCAGCCGGTCACAGGCTCCGGAAAGTTCTGTAATCACTGCGGCCACAGACTGGAGTAGCCCTCACTTTTTTCTCGGCAGGTGCTTCCTCTGGTAGTAGTACAACCCCTGTAGCGTGACGTACTGGTACACCGCCGTTATGATAGTCGAGAACTGCTCTATGTAGAAGAGGACCACGTTGAGCACCAGGAGGGACACGAGGAGCGCCACCGACCCCAACTCCAGCCCCAACCTGTCCCTCCCAACGAAGAGGAGGACGGCGCTCAGCGCGAGGGCCAGCCCCACCGCTCCGTCGAGCATGAGATGCATGTAGGCCCAATACATGTCGAACCTTGAGGTCGACGGAAGATCAGACAGTATGGCTGCGAGGTAGTCCCCCCTCTGGGATGGGTCACCCGCCAACTCGTTGTACTCGAGGAACCTCATGAAGCTCGGCGTGCCTAGGATGATGAGGCTCGCCACGAGGAACACCTTGGCTCTGCGCTGGTTAAGGTACTTTTTCTCGATGCCGTTGCAGAAGAGGATCAAGTCGTCGAATAAGTTGGGCTGCTCAGGCGCCACCTGAAGAGTGTCCGACTCGATGAAGTCAATGAGCTCGACTGCGAGGCTTCTTAGGCCCGGGTTGTTGGTCTTGTCGAGTATCCCGTGGAGCCTGCGGCGCATGTCCTCGTGCTCCTCTGGTTCCAGGCTGTGGTCGAGAACCTCTCCGAGGGTGTCCAGCACAGCGTAGAGTTCGCCCCGGGCGTCCAGCGTTGGCTCCCTGGAGAACTTCAGATAGAGGAGCGCCGTCAAGAGGAAGAACGCGTATATTATAGGGGCGGCGGCCGGGTAGAAGTAGTCGTTGGCCTGGGTGATGAACTTGCCCACCTCGTCGATGAACAGCCCGATCCCCACCCCGGAGAGCACCGCGCTCCACGTCAACGCCCACTTGTTGGCGTACATGAGTGGCAGCAGGCTGGCCGCGAACAGGAACACCCCGCCGTAGAGCACGTGGGCGACGTGCAGCGTCTGGCTCCCGAGCTGCGGGTATCCTAAGAGTTCGAGGAACAGTCTGGTGAGGGACACGCTGGCTGCGAAGCTCAGTAGCATTATCTGGAGGTACGCCTCGGCCCTTATCCTCTGGACCGGCTCCCAGATGCGGCTCACTATGTGGCTCATCAATTACAGTTATCGCTAGAGTAATGATAAATATATTTTGACGGAAGGCGTGAGAAAGCCGGGTCTTATCTACGTTCGACCTTGTCAACGTCGACCAGGACGACGATGCAGGCGTTCACCATGACGACGCCGTGGGTCCTCGCCTCCTCGACAGTATCCTCGGTGGGGAACTCTAGACCTCCCTTCACCACGGTTATCCTTCTTTTTCCCTCGGGGAGCACGCTGAGCACGGCGTCGCCGTCCACCTTCTCCGGGTTCGGGGCGGCCACGGTGACGTCCACCATGAGGGCTTCCTCAAGCTCCGAGAAGCTACCGAACTTAAAGAGGCCGCCGAGCCCCACCATGCTGCTGTGGCTGATGGCGTCCTTCACGGCACGCTGAGCGGCCTTGGTCTCGTCCTTACCGTGGAGGTCTATGCCTGTCCCCACCTCCAGCAGGTATCTCCTATAGTCCATTCCAATCAAGGGGGTTACGCGGGCATCCGCTTTAAAGTCTATCGCGGCGGGGAACAGTTAAAAGCGTGTCCTCGGTCTTTCTTCAAAACTAAGTGAACTATAGCCGGGTGAGCCATGCATGAACCGATCTAGACAGCTAGCCAAGGACAAGATCAAGGAGTTCCTGAGAGAAGACCTGGGCTACGGGGACATCACCTCGGAGGCCCTCATCCCCGTCGATCAGAGGGCCAGGGCGCGCCTGTTCTTCAGGGAGCCCGGGATAGCGTCGGGGCTCATGGAGGCGTCCATCGTCTTCGAGATACTGGGCTGCACCGTTGAGGTGCTAGCCGAGGACGGCGACGCCGTGGAGTCGGGCCAGACCCTCTTGGAGTTGGAGGGCCCCGCGGCGGCGATGCTGTCAGGGGAGAGGACGGCTCTGAACATAGTTGGCAGGATGGCCGGGATAGCCACCACCACTGCAAGGGTCGTTGACGAGGTGAACGAGGCTAGCCCCGGGACACGCGTGGCCGCGACACGGAAGACACTGCCTGGGCTGCGGGGCCTCGACAAGAGGGCCGTGGAGCACGGCGGCGGCGACACCCACAGGTTCAGGCTGGACGACTGCGTCCTCATAAAGGACAACCACCTGGAGCTGGTGCCGTCGGTCACGGAGGCGGTGCTCAGGGCCCGTGAGGCGGTGAGCTTCACCAAGAAGATCGAGGTCGAGGTGCGTAGCCTGGAGGATGCCGAGGAGGCCGCCCTAGCGGGGGCGGACATCATAATGTTCGACAACATGGCTCCATCTGAGATGCGTAGATGCCTCACCGAGCTGGAGGAGAGGGGGCTGAGGAAGGGCTTCATATACGAGGCTTCAGGCGGGATAACCCCCGAGAACGCGGCGGATTACGCCGCATCCGGCGTGGACGTCATAAGCCTGGGCGCCCTCACCCACAGCGTCAGGAGCCTCGACGTGAAGCTTGAGATAGAGATGATGTGATTGGGGCTTAACGAACTTCAGCGCAGCATACTCGAGCTCAAGGAGGAGAAGAACGCCGTCCTCCTGGTCCACAACTACCAGGTGCCTGAGATACAGGACATCGCGGACTACCTCGGCGACTCGCTGCAGCTCTGCAGGCTGGCCCAGCGGGTGGAGGACGCGGAGCTCATCGTCTTCTGCGGCGTGGACTTCATGGCGGAGACAGCCGCCATACTCAACCCCGACAAGAAGGTTATCATACCGAGCCAGAAGGCGCTCTGCCCCATGGCCGCCATGCTCCCCATAGACATACTCAGAAAAGCCAAAGACAGACACCCGGAGGCCCCCGTGGTCCTCTACGTGAACACCCTCGCCGAGGCCAAGGCGGAGGCGACGGTGATCTGCACCTCGTCGAACGCCGACAGGATCGTGGCGAGGCTGGGCGCCGACAAAGTGATCTTCGGCCCAGACAGGAACCTAGCCTACTACGTGGAGAGACGGGTGCCCGACGTTGAGCTTGTTGTGGTCCCCGATGACGGCTACTGCAGCGTCCACAGGCTCATGGGCAGCGGCGATGAGGCCATGGAGCTGAAGAGACTGCACCCCGGGGCTGAGGTATGGGCCCACCCCGAGTGCGAGCCCGAGTTCCAGGACAGGGCCGACTACGTGCTGTCCACCGGCGGGATGGCGAGGCGGGCAGTGGAGTCAGACGCCACCGTCTTCATCGTCGGAACCGAGCAGGGCCTCATCGACAGGCTGAGGCGCGAGCACCCACACAAGACCTTCCTGCCTGCGAAGCGTGACTCCGAGTGCGCCGCCATGAAGCGCGTCGACCTTGAAAACCTCTACGAGGCGTTGCTCAAGGAGCAGCACGAGGTGACGGTGCCTAAGGACATAGCAGACAAGGCACGTGGAGCCATCGAGCGCATGCTTCAGATGAGCTAGCAGATACCCTTTTCACGATCCTCATTGCTTGATTTTTCTCGGTGAAGCCATGTCAGTGATAGAGTTCCAGGGGAAGAAGCCAAGAATACATCCCTCCGTGTTCCTGGCCCCCGGGTCGTGGGTCATTGGGGATGTTACCCTGGAAGAGGACGTCAACGTCTGGACCAACGCCGTCATCAGGGGCGATGACGACACCGTAAGGATAGGCGCCCGATCCACGGTGCTGGAGGGCTGCCTCATCGAGGCCCCCACCGGGAACCCCGTCGAGATCGGGTCGGACGTCATCATTAGCCACGGCGCCACGGTGCACGGCGCCAAGATAATGAAGGGCTCCATAATAGGCATCGGCGCCATCGTCTTAGACAACGCTGTAATCGGTGAGCGCTCCATCGTCGGCTCCGGTGCGTTGGTGTCACCTCGGGCCGAGATTCCGGCCAACCACCTGGCTCTCGGTGTCCCGGCGAAGCCTGTCAGGGAGTGCAGGGAAGCCGAGCACGAGTACATGCGTAAGGAGCATGAGAGGACCCTCAGCAAGGCCAAGGTCTACAAGACGATATACCAGGAGACCTAGCCCTAAACCGATCCAAAAAACGCTCCACGTGCTACCCTTCAATCCAAATCTCCAATGAGACCGTCTGACCCAATGTTTTGAAGAAAAGTACACAGTTCTCAACTCCCACTTTATCGATCTGATACAACTCATACGAACTGTTAGCCGGTACAATCAGTTCGGACCCCACTAGTTCCCAGTCTATTCTCCCACCGGGGTACTTTCCCTCAGGCTCAAACCAGAACTCCGCCTTATCAGGATGCGCCACCTTTACGTCATACGGGTACTCGTTTACAAAGAGAGTCTCAATGGACTCGATGAGGCCCATCTGGTAATTGCTGTAAACAGGTCTTAACTCAATGTAGAATTTCTCTGAGCCCAACGTTTCCCACTTGGCTCCCGTGACATTAACCGTCTTCTTCATACCCATGCATTCAATTATGAATGGACCGGGGTAATCTAGTTTGAAGACTTGGTGGTCTATAGCATACCTTCCGTTAGCAAGTATCTTTATGTATGAGCCTTGAGGGTATGGAACCGAAACTGCATATGTGCTGAACACTGGATCGTACCTACTGCTCACGTTTATGTTATAGTTCGCGATGGGAAGAATCCAGACATCTTCAGCAGTCGGGTTTATTATGTACACGATGATGTCTATGGACTCCCCCAGCTCGTATTCCTCTTTATCGGTTTCAATAATCAACTGGACGGTCCTAAAATCCACAAGGTTTTCGGGCTCTGTCTCAATCTCCGGTTGAATACTCCTCAGCTTCATGATCACCAACCCTGATGAGATGATCAATGCAAAGATGATCAAGCCAAAATACTGGGTATTTTTGTCATGTTTGTATGAACCGGACACGGTGATATCCAATGAATGAAACTAGTTGAAGATATAAACCTACAGATTAGAACAAATGTTTAGAATAATTTACTGCACGCGCATCGCGTTCGAGAATCATCTTTGAACAAGATTTGTGAAACGCGCGTATTTGCTATGAGGGGTGTTCTCAAAATCCATATCCCCGATTTATACAATTATCTACCATGTCTACAAGAAGATATACGAAGGGTAGAGTCTACCCTCTCTTGTTATGCCGGAACGTGAACGCCGAGGGGCAGAAGTCGTTCAGCACGCAGCCCTCACAGTCCGGCTTCTTGGCGTTGCACACCCTTCTCCCGTGCTCGATGAGCAGGTAGTTGGCAGCGAACCACTTCTCCCGGGGGATGAGCACCATGAGGTCCCGCTCAACCTTGTCCCGGTTCTTCTCCTCCGTGAGCCCCAGCAGCCTGCTCAGCCTTAGGACGTGGGTGTCCACGGCGATGCCCACCGTCTTGTTGAACGCCCCGGAGAGGACTATGTTCGCCGTCTTCCTGGCCACGCCCTTGAGCCTGGTGAGCCCCTCCATGGTGTCCGGCACCACGCCGCCGTACTCCTCGACGATGGTCTTGGCGGCGGACTGGATGGCCTCGGCCTTCCTGTTGAAGAACCCGCTGGACCTGATGCCCTCTACGAGCTCCTCCCTCGACGCGTAGGCGTAGTCCGCGGCTGTCCTGTACTTCTTGAAGAGTCTGACGGTGACCTTGTTGATCTGCTCGTCCGTGCTCTGGGCGCTGAGTATGGTGGCCACGAGGAGGTCCAGCGGCGTCGACCAGTTGAGCACCGTGCCGTACACGTCGGGGTACGCCTCCTCCAGCCGCCTTATAATCTCCTCTGCGCGTATACGCTGCTCCATGACAAGGAGTCGTGCGTGGCTCCATAAAAATCTTGGAAGCCTTTAATTCCCGCCCATCTGATGCGTTGCTTGAGCGCCTTGTTCTGGAGAAGGAAGAGGGAGGAGAAGCCGCGGGAAAGGCTCCCGCCGAGGCAACGATGGGTACCCAAGATACTGGGCTGGGGGGTGGAGCACCCCGGCATCGTCCGCACGCTCCCCGTCGTCGAGAAAACGGAGTGGAGCCTAGAGGTCTCGGGGATGGTGGAAAAGCCACGGGTGTTCACGTGGGACGAGTTCATGGCGCTGCCCCAGACCGAGTCGGTGAGCGACTTCCACTGCGTCGAGACCTGGAGCGTCAAGGACCAGAGGTGGAAGGGCGTCAGGTTCAGGGACCTAATGGACGAGGTGAAGCCCAGCAGCGAAGCGAGGCACGTCTCATTCGAGTGCTACGACGGCTACGCCACGAGCCTGCCCACCGAAGAACTGGAAGGCGACGACATCATCTTGGCGCACAGGCTGAACGGCGAGGACCTGCCTCAGCCCTTGGGCGGCCCCATGAGGCTTGTGGTGCCCCACAAGTACGCCTACAAGTCGGCGATGTGGCTAAACAGGATAGTCTTCATGAAGGGAGACAAGCTTGGCTACTGGGAGTCAGGCGTGTACAGCAACACCGCGGACCCGTGGCGGGACGACAGGTACAGGAGATAATTTGCGTAGGCTTTTCTCGGATGCAGGGAACACTTTCCAAGGGGTAGAAGAGATTCATGATCATGCCTGAATATGGGGCAGAAGGTAGATCGTGATGATGATTCTGACCAACTTCAAGGGGCTGCTATTCTCAGTATAGTTATAAAAAAGGGGTGATACTGCACGATTCTTTCCTGATGGCGTTTTATTCGATTCGAGTTCCGCATTCTCCGCAGAATCTCTGGCCAACCGGGTTCTTTGCGCCGCATTTCGGGCAGCGTAATAGCTGAAGCGGCTCCCCGCAGTTGACGCAGAACTTCCCCTCCCCGGCCGGCTTCCCACAGCGCGGGCAGATCGTCTGCTGCCTCTCTATCTTCCCCGTGAACACCTGCGTCTCCGCGGCGGCGTCCTTTATGTCCTGCACCATCTTCTCCGACCTCGCAGCAGCTATCTCGACGCTGGCCCGGGGGGCGTCTTCGACGCAGAGCCCCTCCTGCTCGTTCCAGCAGAGGTCACAGACCCATTTCTGGCACCTGGGACAGCGGTTGAAACGCTGCTTAGCCTCGTTCATGGCGAGCTCAAACGCCTGTTCGTGCTCCTTGTGCCAGTCGGCCGTCATGCCGCCGAATCTATCGGAGATGGAGTCGGCTCCACTGGCCAGGCGGTGACCGATGTCAGTACCAGTCATCGATGAGGCGAATGAGAGAGCCTTCCCCATGCCCCTGAAGAGCCCTTTCTTCTTGTGGGTCTTGGACTCCGTGAACCTGGTCTTGAACCCGTTGCCACAGATGTCACAGAAGAACGTGAACTGGAAACCTGTATCGTTGGAGTGATCCTCGTAGTTCCTAGTGAAAGGCTGAATGCTCATTTCTTCATCCTTCCTACTTTAACTTTTCTCCGCATTTAATACATTTTTCATCGAGCGGCGGCTGCTCCTTCCCGCAGTTGGGGCAGGTGACCAAGAGGCGAGCGTCACAGTGATCGCAGTAGTCCCCGAAGAAAGTCGTCTCCCCGCAGCTCGGGCAGGCGACCCTGAGGGATTGCCCGCAGCTGCTGCAGACCGTGTAGCCTTTCCTCACGGGGCTCCTGCACTTTGGGCACCTCAGAGGCCCCAGCGGGTTCACTTTACCGCAGAAAGGACAGATGTTAGATTCAGGGGGAATCAGCTGATCGCAGTAGCGGCAAGGCTGTTCGTAACTTAGCATATAATTTACCTCAATTTAATGTTTGAATAGATTATAAAACACTATATGTTGAACTGTAGATAAATCCGGCCTTAAAGCGAACTAGGTAAAGTATGTGAGACGTAGGAAAAGACTGGATAACATTACGCCATGAGAGATGAGGGAAATACCCGAGTCTACCGTTTCGCGTCGCTTCCGCTAAAGGTTTGCCCTATTCACGGGCTAGAGAGACTTGATTTATCCCTTTCATATTCTAAGATCCAGGGGATCCCTGAGATTTCAACTCGTTCAGGTATCTCCGAAGCTCCGCCTTTCTCTGGGGGTTCTGCGCATTCTCGATGGACATCTCAAGCATCTCCACATATTCCCTGTGCTTCTCCGGGTGAGCTGCCCAGTAGTCGGCCATCGTCGCGTCCTCCCCGAAGACTTTGCCTGTCCTTATGTCCCCTATGCTCTTCGCTAGGGCTTCTTTGACCTCGGGGTCTGACGCGTCTTCGATTCCATATTGTAGAATCTTTATCTTATCAATCTCCTCATCTTCGTGCGAGCGATATTTTTCGAAATAGATATGGTCGTCAGCCATCTCAGTGTGGGCTTTGATCTTCAGCAGCTCCAGTCTGTTGATCTCTCCTCTGAGAAGCTCCTCGAGCCTCTCGTCTTCGACTTTCTTGAGTTTTCTCATTATCAAGCGGATGGCTCTTTCATGTTTCCCTTTTTCAACGAGCTCGTCGGCTTTCTCGGCCAACTTCTCGTACTCCTTGTAAGCCAGCTCCTTGAGGGCCTGAGTGAGGACACTTTCAATGGTCGGGTCTTCAGATTGACGAAGGGCCTTCTTCAGAAGCCTTGCTCCATGCTCATACTTGTCCTGTAGAAGTAAGTTCTCGGCGCGGTCGATGAGCTTGAGGACCCTTTTTTTCTCCTTGACGCTGATATCGGGGCTTTTCGTAATTAGGACTTTTGCGGGGGTTTCGTCAGGCTTCCCAAAGCCTTGGGTTTCCTCTATCTGGATCTCTGTGTCGCCTATTTTCTGCC
>Ga0315533_1000454_pt1 | contig 35435 bp, 24 predicted proteins | sample SalMarSW160130MG_FD_203081 | JGI IMG/M metagenome (GOLD analysis project Ga0315533, IMG submission 203081) | Salt marsh sediment microbial communities from the Plum Island Ecosystem LTER, Massachusetts, United States - Salt Marsh Sediment SW1601-30 ...
TATGTGCTTTATCAAAGATTTTGAATGTACTGCTCATAAGCTTGGCATTCCTGTAAAAACACGCCATAATGAGGTGGCTCCCAACCAGTTTGAATGTGCCCCGATGTTTGAGGAGGTAAATCTTGCGGTAGATCATAATCAGTTGCTTATGGATATTATGAAACGTGTAGCCCGCAAACATAAATTCAGGGTACTCTTTCACGAAAAACCATTTGCGGGAATAAACGGATCCGGTAAACATAATAACTGGTCAATGGCAACCAACACAGGAGTTAACCTTCTTTCTCCGGGTAAGAATCCGAAAACCAATCTTCAGTTCCTCACATTCCTGGTGAACGTTATTAAAGCAGTGCATGACAGCAATGAACTGATCAGGGCATCGGTAATGAATGAATCAAACTCATATCGTCTTGGAGGCCATGAGGCTCCTCCGGCTATTATCTCAGTCTTTCTCGGTTCTTATCTTACCGATATGCTTGCCAGTATTGTCAACAAAGTAACTGACAGGAAGATGACTCCGGCTATTAAGACTGAACTGAAACTCGGCATTGGTAAAATTCCTGAGATATTACTTGATAATACAGATCGTAACAGGACATCACCCTTTGCCTTTACAGGAAATAAGTTTGAATTCAGGGCTGTTGGTTCTTCGGCGAACTGCAGCGTCGCTATGATTGTTTTGAATACTGCCGTTGCTTACCAGCTTACAAGATTCAAAAAGGAGGTTGATCAGATAATCAAAAAAGGCAGAAAAAAGGATGAAGCAATTTTCCAGGTTCTGAAGAAATACATCCTTGAATCTGAAAATGTTCTTTTTGAAGGGGACAATTACAGCAAAGCCTGGCACGCAGAAGCCGCAAAGAGGAAATTATGCAATATCCAGGGTGTTCCTGAGTCGCTTAAATGTTATCTGACACCTGCTTCAAAGGAGGTGCTTCTGGGTTCAGGAGTTTTTACAGAAAAAGAGCTTGAAAGCCGTGTTGAAGTTGAATTTGACAAATTCACCAAAAAAGTCCAGATCGAAGCAAGAGTTCTGGGTGACCTTGCAATAAACCATATTGTCCCTACTGCAATTCGTTATATGACATCTCTTATAGAAAATGTCAAAGGATTAAAGGATATTTTCAATGAACTTGAATATGAGCGACTTGCAGGTGCCAGAAAAGAGATGATAATAATTATTTCTGACCATATTACAAATATTAAGAAGATGGTAAATAGTATGGTTGAGGAACGTAAAAAAGCAAATATTATAGAAGACTCATTCAAGAAAGCCCTTGCTTATGAGAAGACGGTCAAACCTTACCTGGAAGAGATACGTTATCATATCGACAAACTTGAACTCATGGTCGATAATGAAATATGGCCGCTGCCGAAATACAGGGAACTGCTTTTTACAAGGTAAAAAATCAGATTTGTTTTATTTGCAGGGACGTTACATTCAACGTCCCTGCTGTTTATACAGCCCCTTCATATTAATAATAATTATAATCGCTGATCGTTAGTATTTAATGTCATTCTAATGAAAATAATTACTTTTATGGCCTGATGAAAAGAATAGCATGAAAAGGATTCTATTCGTAATATTACTATTAACGTTCATCATTGTTCAGGAATCACCTGCCCAAAAGAGGAAAGCCGAAAGAGCTTATGCTTCTTTTCAAGCTGGTGAATATTATGAAGCGATCGATTTGTTCAAAGACTCCTATTCGAAAACTAAAAGGTCAGATAAGATCGCCCGTGCAGAGCTGATATATATGATCGCAGAATGTTACCGGCTGGTAAATAATCCCAGAAATGCGGAAACATGGTATAAGCTTGCTGTGCGGTCAGCAGCCACAAAACCGGAAGCACAACTGTGGTATGCGGCTTCACTGAAGAAAAATGGCAAATATAAGCAGGCAATAGAGGAATTAAAGAAATACAAACAAATAGCTCCTGCCGATGCAAAAGCCGACCAGGAAATACGTGCCTGTGAACTGGCGATTGAGTGGCAGGAAAATCCCGAAGCATATAAAATTGATGAGATCAAGGACCTTAATTCAAGAGAATCAGACTTCAGCCCATCCTTCGGGCGCGATGATTTTGGAGTAGTCTACTTTACTTCTTCACGTGAGGATGCTACAGGGAATAAGACCCATGGCGCAACAGGACAGGGATATACCGATATTTTTGAAAGCAGACTCGATAAAAAATCCAAATGGAGTACACCGGTTCCGGTAGATTTGATAAATAGTGAATTTGAAGACGGAACGCCCTGCTTTACAGGCGATTATAAAGAACTCTATTTTACCAGATGTGAAGCTGGAAAACGCGAAAAAAAAGGCTGTATTATAATGTATTCCAAAAGATCAGGCGATAGCTGGAGTAAACCTGAAAACCTGAAAATACTTCCTGATTCTATGGTTGCAGCCCATCCTGCTGTATCAGCCGACGGGCTGACTATGTATTTTGTATCTGATATGTCAGGAGGATTTGGAGGGAAAGATATTTGGGTGACAACACGTTCCGGAGCAGGTAGTGACTGGTCAGCTCCAATCAATCCGGGGCCTGATATCAATACCGGAGGAAATGAGCTCTTCCCGTTTTTACGAAACGATGGTACGCTTTATTTCTCCTCTGACGGACTGATAGGAATGGGAGGACTTGATATCTTCAAAGCTGTCCCTCAGCCTGATGGTTCATGGATTGTAGAAAATATGAAGGCACCTGTAAACAGCTCTGCTGATGATTTCGGGATCGCCTTTGAGAATGAAAATGAGCGGGGAATCTTCAGTTCAACACGCAAAGGAAGAGAAAATGACGATCTGTATGCTTTTGAGTTTCCTCCATTAACATTCAGTATTACCGGGCTGGTGAAGGATGAAAAAACAGGCAGTGCAATCGAAGGTTCAACTGTACAACTTATTGCCAGCGACGCATCAAATCTTCAGGCAGAAACAGGTTCAGGCGGCGAATTCAAATTCTCCCTGAAACCGGATGTCGATTATATTTTTCTTGCTTCAAAAAGAGGCTACCTGAACGGCAAGGAGAAGGAGACTACAAAGGGACAGGAGAAAAGTCGCGAGTTCATGGTTACAATTCTTATTACTGCCATTGATAAACCAATAGAATTACCTAATATTTTCTATGATTTTAATAAGTATGACCTGAGGCCGGAGTCAATGGTTTCCCTCGACAAACTTGTTGAAACACTTAACGACAACCCGAATGTGACAATTGAACTGATGTCGCATACCGATTCAAGGGATACAGAAGAGTATAACTATGAACTTTCCCAGAGGAGAGCTCAGTCAGTTGTCGAATACCTTATTGAAAAAGGTATAGAACCTGATCGTCTTTCCGCAAAGGGTTACGGTGAATCCAGCCCCAAAGTTGTTGACGCTTCAGTAGTAAACCAGGCTTTATTCCTGAAAACCGGAATTACTCTTACAGAAGAATATATCAACAGCCTTCCGACAGAGGAGCAGAAAGAGATAGCTCACCAGATAAACCGGAGGACGGAATTCAGGGTTCTGAGAACTGATTATGAACCACCTGAGAACTGAAAAATTAGCCACATGTCTTCAGATTACAGATACAATAAACGCGGTGTTTCATCATCAAAAGAGGATGTACATGCTGCAATAAAGAATATTGATAAAGGCCTTTATCCTATAGCCTTCTGTAAAATAGTCCCGGATCTTCTGGGTGGTGATCCCGATTACTGCAATATAATGCATGCCGATGGTGCCGGAACAAAGTCATCACTTGCCTATGTCTACTGGAAAGAAACTGGTGATATGTCGGTATGGAAAGGTATAGCCCAGGATGCGATAGTGATGAACCTTGATGACCTTCTCTGCGTGGGCGCTTATAATAATATTCTGCTTTCATCAACTATAGGACGGAATAAGAAACTAATCCCGGGAGAAGTTATCTCAGCAATAATAAATGGCGCTGAAGAATTTCTTGAAAAACTCAGAATTCTTGGAATCGGAATATATTCCACAGGTGGAGAGACAGCTGATGTAGGCGACCTTGTAAGAACAATTATTGTTGACTCAACAGTTATTACCAGGATGAAACGGAAAGATGTCATTTCAAATCGTAACATCAGGGCAGGAGATATCATTGTTGGCCTGGCGTCGTACGGACGGACAACCTATGAAGATGAATATAACAGTGGCATGGGAAGTAATGGGCTAACTTCAGCCCGACATGATGTCTTCGGGAAATATCTTGCTGAAAAATACCCGGAAAGTTATGACCCGTCACTGCCGGAAGATCTTCTATACTCCGGAAAACTGAAACTTGCCAACCCGGTAAATGGCATGAATATAGATATAGGCAGAATGGTGCTTTCGCCCACCAGGACCTATGCACCTGTTGTGAAAAAAATAACAGAGACAATACGTCCCGGGATGCATGGTATGGTCCATTGTTCGGGGGGAGGACAAACCAAAATACTGCATTTTATTGGTGATCTGCATGTTGTTAAGGACAACCTTTTCCCTTTGCCTCCTCTGTTCAGAATCATTCATGAACAATCCGGAACTCAATGGAAAGAGATGTACCAGGTATTCAATATGGGCCACAGGTTCGAGATTTACACTGATGAAAAAAATGCAGCCGAAATAATCAGCATAGCCTCCGGCTTCAATCTCGAAGCAAAGATAATAGGACACTGCGAGGCATCAAAAAGCAAAAAACTTACAATAAGATCTGAATTCGGATCTTATGAATATTAGTTTTTTCTTAACTTCGCACGCTGAAATTTAATCTATGGCCCGTAATCTTATTCTTGAGAAGCTGGAGGGTGTAAAATCCAGGTTTGTTGAAGTGGGTGAATTGCTGACTCAACCGGATATTCTTTCCGATATGAAGAGGTATGTAAAGCTGAACAGGGAATACAAGGATCTCCAGCCGATTATTGAGGCTTATGAAAAATATAAACTTGCTCTTTCAAATATTTCCAGTGCAAAACAGCTCCTGGCTAATGAGAAAGATGAAGAGATGAGGGAGATGGCAAAGGCTGAACTGGAAATGCTCAATGACCAGATACCCAAAATGGAGGAAGAAATAAAACTACTTCTCCTTCCTGCAGATCCTGAGGATGATAAAAATGCTGTTGTTGAGATAAGAGCAGGCACGGGAGGAGATGAAGCAAGCATTTTTGCCGGAGACCTTTTCAGGATGTACTCAAAGTTTTTTGAACTGAATGGATGGAAAGTGGATGTGAACCGATATTCTGAGGGAACCGCCGGAGGCTATAAGGAGATTGTAATGATTGTGTCGGGAGAAGGTGTTTATGGAATTATGAAATATGAATCGGGCGTTCACAGGGTACAAAGAGTACCACAGACCGAAACACAGGGGAGAGTACATACATCAGCAGCCTCGGTGGTAGTTCTTCCCGAAGCTGATGAGTTTGATGTTGTAATTAAACAGGAAGACATCAGAAAAGATACCTATTGTTCTTCCGGTCCCGGGGGACAGTCTGTTAACACAACCTATTCCGCAATTCGTCTGACCCATATTCCAACAGGCATAGTTGTTACCTGCCAGGATGAGAAATCACAGCTTAAGAACTATGATAAGGCCCTGAAAGAATTAAGAACCAGGCTCTATAATCTTGAATACCAGAAATATCTCGATGGTGTTTCACACAGAAGAAAAACCATGGTATCAACAGGAGACAGGTCAGCGAAAATAAGAACTTACAACTATCCTCAGGGCAGGATGACCGACCATCGGATAAACCTTACCATGTATAATCTGCCATATATTCTCGACGGAAATATTCAGGAGGTGATAGATAAACTTCAAATGGCAGAGAATGCCGAGCGACTAAAAGAAAGCAATATATAAAGATCTGAATATGAACCGCATACAATTATTTAACAACATTATTCAGAAAAGATCATTTTTATGTATCGGACTCGATACGGAAATTGAAAAGATCCCTTCATTCCTGAAAAAAGAAAAAGATCCGGTATTTGAATTTAATAAAAGGATAATAAATGCTACGCATCAGTTCGCCGTTGCATATAAGCCTAATATTGCATTTTATGAATCCATGGGCTCCGATGGATGGATGACGCTGGAACTGACCGTCAGGTACATTAAAAAGAGACACCCTGACATCTTTGTTATTGCCGATGCAAAAAGGGGCGATATCGGAAACTCTTCTAAAATGTATGCACAGGCTTTCCTGAAAAACATGCCTTTTGATGCAGTTACAGTTGCTCCGTATATGGGAGAAGATTCGGTTGCTCCATTCCTGTCGTTTGATGATAAATGGGCTGTATTGCTCGCTCTGACATCAAATAAGGGAGCAGATGATTTCCAGTATCATAATGAAGACGGCATCAAGCTTTTCGAGAGAGTCATTTCCGTGTCGAAGAAATGGGGTACCACCGATAATATGATGTATGTTGTGGGAGCCACACGTGCAGAAATGATAAGCGAAATAAGGAAAATCGTTCCAGATCATTTCCTGCTCATTCCGGGTGTCGGAGCTCAGGGAGGAAGCCTTGCCGGGGTTGCAAAATACGGACTTAACAGTAAATGCGGCCTCCTGGTGAACTCTTCCAGGGGAATAATCTTTGCCGATAATTCTGAGAAATTTGATAAGGCAGCCGAAGAAAAAGCCAGGGAGATCCAACTGGAGATGGAAGGTTATCTGAGAGAAAGGAACCTGATTTGATATTTCACAATATTTGAGGGAGATTACTTCGTCGTCCTGATTGTCATCAGGACTCCTCGCAATGACAGTAAGATTCATACCAGTTAGTTTAAGCTATTGTAGTGCCAAATTAATGAATGCGGTCATTGCGAGGAGCGTAGCGACGAAGCAATCTTTTATACTTAATCCCATATTATAAAGATAAATTTTGTATCTTTATATTCTCGCTTTACCATTTAACTCGTGCTGCTATGAAAGAAGAATTCCTTCACTACATCTGGAAATACAATCTTTATGATCCCGATAAACTGGTTGATAATGAGGGTAATAAGATTATCGTTATCAATCCGGGTGAATATAATCGTGATTCCGGTCCCGATTTTTTTAATGCCAGGCTGCGCATAGGCGGAACAGAATGGGCCGGTAATGTTGAAATTCATATTCGTTCATCTCATTTTAACAATCATGGGCATAATCATGATCCTGCCTTTGATAACGTTATTCTTCATATTGTGGCAGAGAATGACAAGAAAGTTTATAATACAAGGGGAGATGAGATACTTACTTCGGAAATGGTCTTCAGTCCGCTGATTTTCGACAAGTATACCTCTCTTATTAATAATCCGTTTGTAATAGCCTGCCAGTCGGAAATCAGCAGACTGGACAATTTCTATATCCATCACTGGCTCAGTACACTGGTAATTGAACGTTTACAGGAAAAATTGGAACAGATCATGAAAATTTTTACAGAAACCGGAAATGACTGGGATGAAACATTTTACCGGGTGCTTACACGCTATTTCGGTTTCAGGGTGAACAGCGAACCATTCGAAATGCTTGCAGCATCACTTCCTTTCAGGATAATACGTAAACATGCCGATAACCGTTTCCAGATTGAAGCGTTGCTTTTTGGTACTGCGGGTATGCTTGAGGAGGGCCTCTTCAAAGATGCAATCAAGGATGTCTATTATGCTGATCTGACACGGGAATATAAGGTATTGACATCCAAATATTCCCTGCAGCCGATAGACGGATGGATATGGAAGTTTTCCCGTTTGCGTCCAGCTAATTTTCCTACTGTACGTATTGCCCAGCTGGCGGCAATGCTGACAGTTACCGGAGGACTATTTTCCAGGGTGCTGGAAGCCTGTAGTATAAAAGAGCTTAAGGAGCCGTTTGAAGTCCGGGCCTCCGAATACTGGGATGATCATTTCGTATTCGGGGGGAAAAGCAGGTCTTATCCCAAGATCACTGGTTCGCAGGCTGCAGATATCCTCCTTGTCAATGCAGTAATTCCTATGTTATTTGTTCTTGGCAGGTACAGGGATTCCGCCAATATTTGTGAAAAGGCACTCTCTTTTTTAGAGGAGACAGATCCTGAAAAAAACTCGATAATCGAAGAATGGCAATCAGCAGGAATAACAGCAAAGACAGCTTTCGATACCCAGGCGCTGATCCATCTCAGGAATAATTACTGCAGGAAAAGAAGATGCCTGGAATGCAGGATAGGGACAAAGGTGATCAGTCTTGGAAAAACTCTGAAGAATCCGGATGAACTGATGCTGGAACCATAAGTAACTCCCCAACCCCCCTTTAGGGGGTGTTGCGAAGCGACGGGGGTATTTACCTTTTTGACGAATCATCGAATAACTTTGACAAACAGACGAATTTTTATGTGATTCCACGCAACGAATGGCCTTGTTTTTGCGTCTTTTCTATAGACGTTAGCGATTATTAATTGACATAATAGCCTCAGGGTAAAATTATAATAAAAAAGAATAATTTTAAAAAATATTCCAATTGTTTGATAATTTACATAAAAAAGCCTTATTTTTGCGTTCCAAAATTGGAGACTCAATTTATATTTGGATTAACAACATTTTAGTTAGAGACATGTATTTGACCACTGAGAAAAAGCAGGAGTTTTTCAAGAGCTTTGGAACGTCAGAGATTGATACCGGAACGGCAGAGGGGCAGATAGCCTTATTCTCGTACAGAATCAATCATCTTACTGAACATCTTAAAAAGAATAAGAAAGACTTCAGTACACAGCAGGCACTTATAAAACTTGTTGGTAAGAGGAGAAGGCTTCTGGACTACCTGAGAGTTAAGGATATAGGACGGTATCGCGAAATCATAAAAGCATTGAAATTACGTAAATAGAGAAAGGCAATTCAAAATTGCCTTTTTTCGTACTATTTTTACATCCGGTAATTTCAATAATCAAAAATCAAATTTATAATGTTTAAAGTAAAAGAGAAAACTATTGATCTCGGCGACGGGAGACAAATGGTCTTGGAAACGGGAAGGCTCGCCAGACAGGCTGACGGGGCTGTCCTGTTAAAAATGGGAAAGACAATGCTGCTGGCAACGGTTGTTGCGGCAAAAGAGGCCAGGGAAGATACAGACTTTATGCCTCTATCTGTAGATTACAAGGAAAAATATGCCTCATCAGGGCGTATCCCCGGGGGATTTCTTAAAAGAGAAGCCAGACCTTCAGATTATGAAGTTCTTATATCAAGGCTGGTTGACAGGGCGTTACGTCCTCTTTTCCCTGATGATTTTCATGCAGAGACATTTGTTACTATCAATCTTATTTCAGCCGACATGGATATTATCCCCGATGCACTTGCAGGACTTGCAGCATCAACGGCTTTGACCATATCAGATATTCCGTTCGGCGGACCAATATCAGAAGTGAGGGTAGCAAGAATAAAAAATCAATTTGTTATCAACCCTACAGCGAAACAGATTAAGGAAGCTGATATAGATCTGATGGTAGGAGCAACATATGATAATATCCTTATGGTAGAGGGAGAAATGAAAGAGGTCTCGGAAGCAGAAGTGCTTGAGGCTCTCAAAATTGCCCACGAAACCATAAAAATTCACTGCAAGGCACAGATGGAGTTTGCAGAAGAAATCGGAGCTTCGGCAAAACGTGAATATTGTCATGAGGTTAATGATGAGGAGCTGAAGAAAAAGGTGTGGGATGAAACTTATGAGAAATGTTACACGGTTGCAAAATCATCGATTTTAGACAAACATAAAAGGCTCGACGACTTTGAAGCTGTTATAACAGAATTTCTTGAACAATATACTGAAGAGGATGAAATTGATGAGAATCTTGTCAGAAGATATTATCAGGATGTTATTAAAGAGGCTTCCAGAAGGCTTGTTCTTGATGAAGGAATACGGCTTGACGGGCGGAAACCCGATGAAATACGGCAGATAGTATGTGAGATAGACCCTCTTCCTGCCACTCACGGTTCGGCACTGTTTACCAGAGGTGAAACACAATCTCTTACAACTGTCACGCTGGGAACAAAACTGGACGAGAAAATCATTGACGATGTTCTGACCCAGGGTACTGAGAAATTTACCCTTCACTATAATTTCCCGCCCTTTTCAACGGGTGAGGCAAGGCCGGCTCGCGGAGTCAGCAGAAGAGAAATAGGGCACGGGAACCTGGCACACAGGGCATTAAAAAATATGATGCCCCCGGAAGAGGAGAATCCTTATGCTATCAGGGTAGTCTCAGATATCCTGGAATCAAACGGCTCTTCATCAATGGCCACCGTATGTGCAGGAACACTGGCTCTTATGGACGCCGGTATACAGATACGTAAGCCGGTTTCAGGAATTGCTATGGGTTTGATAAACGATAAAAATTCCGGCAAATATGCAATTCTTTCAGATATACTGGGTGATGAAGATCATCTGGGCGATATGGATTTCAAGGTAACTGGTACCCGCGACGGTATAACCGCAACACAAATGGATATCAAGGTAGAAGGTTTATCTTTCGAAATTCTTGCTCAGGCGCTGGAACAGGCAAAAGCAGGAAGGATGTATATTCTTGATAAAATGAATGAGATCATTTCTGAACCACGTCCGGAACTCAAACCTCATGCTCCGAGAATCGAAATGCTGTCAATTCCAAAAGATATGATAGGCACACTTATAGGTCCGGGAGGAAAAGTGATCCAGGAGATACAGCGTGTTACAGGGGCAACTATTATTGTCGAAGAAATTAACGGTTACGGAGATGTTAATGTATTCGGAGAAAACAAAGAGATAATTACAGCTGCCGTCGAATGGATAAAAAGAATTGTCACAGTACCTGAAGTGGGACAGGTATATAAAGGCAAAGTAAAAACCATTGTTCAGTTTGGTGCATTCGTTGAGATTTTACCAAATAAAGACGGACTGCTTCATATTTCGGAAATCGACTGGAAAAAAATAAGAGCAGTTGATGAGGTCCTTAAGGAAGGCGATGAAATTGAAGTGAAGCTGATAGATATTGACCCCAGGACAGGAAAGCTTAAACTCTCGAGGAAGGCCCTGCTCCCCCGTCCGCCAAGACAAGAACAAGAGCACAAGAATCCGGAAGAGCAGAAAAAACAGTAAGTCAATTTTAAATATTTCATTGTAGTGACATTGCACACAACGTCCCTATTTGTTTTTGTTATTTTGTATTTCAATTCCTACATTTGATTTATTGATTCAGCAATTCATCAGGGAATGAAGGTCAGGTACAATTATGTTGTGATAGAGGGAAATATTGGTGCGGGGAAAACCACCCTGGCAACAAGGATTTCAGAGGAATTCAATGCCCGGCTTATTCTTGAACATTTTGCCGACAATCCTTTTCTTCCGAAGTTCTATGATAATCCTGATAAATATTCTTTCCAGCTCGAACTTTCATTCCTGGCCAGCCGTTATAAACAGTTAAAAGAGGAGCTTGCACCTCAAAATCTGTTCAACGATTTTACAGTTGCAGATTATTATTTTATGAAGTCTCTCGTTTTTGCTGCGGCAACACTCAAAGGTGATGAATACAACCTCTACAGAACCATTTTCTATATAATTTATGGTTCACTGCCAAAGCCCGATATATTTGTTTACCTGCATCTCAGTCCTGAAAAACTACTTTCAAATATTAAAAAACGCGGCAGAGATTATGAAAAATCAATAACCAGCGATTATCTAAGGAAGATACAGGACAGCTATTTTAAGTTTTTCAAGCAAAACCCTGAAAACAAATACCTTATTATCGACATTAATGAAATAGATTTCATAGCAAATGAAGATCATTATAGAAACCTGCTAGATACTATATTTATCAGGGATTATTCTCAGGGCCTCAACTCAGTCATTTTATAAATTATTTTGCATATTTTCGCATATTCTATGAGTATTTTTTTTAGATTTGCATATAAGTTTGTATATTGTTGAATTAAAGTGCAATTAAACCGATCATAAACAAATAACTCTTTTACTATGAAAAAAATCAGAAGCTATTCTATCCTTATCCTGGCCGCACTATTGATGACCAGTTGCAGCGGACTGAATAAAATGAAAAAAAATGCAGGGTTAGTAAAGTATCAGGTTAATCCCGAGGTACTTGAAGCCCATGCTGGCGTTGTAAATGTCGAAATTACAGGAACATTCCCGGCCAGCTATTTCGACAAAAAAACCACATTGACAGCAACGCCGGTGCTTACATATGCTGGCGGTGAAACCGTTTTTGATAAAGTCCAGGTTGTTCAGGGTGAAAGTGTACAGGCAAATAACCCGGTTATCACCTACAACGGGGGTAATTTTAAGTATAATTCATCCGTTCCTTATAAGGAGGACATGAAAGTCTCTGAACTGATACTCAGGGTCAAGGCCGTTAGAGGTGCAAAAAGCCTTGATTTTGATCCTGTAAAATTAGCGGATGGCGTTATTGCAACTTCTACCCTGGTGAATAAGCATGCAAGATCTGTTGCCATGAAGGATAAATTTATTAGAGTCGTTCCTGAAACACAAGCCGCTGATATTCACTATGTTATCAATCAGTATGATATTCGCAGCTCTGAACTGAAACAAGAGGACATAAAAGCTCTCCAGGAGTATATAAAAGCTGTTCAAGCTGATTCCAGTCGTGAGTTCAAAAAAGTTGATATCAGTTCTTATGCTTCACCTGACGGTGGAATAGACCTTAATACAAGACTCTCAGGCAACAGAGGTACTGCAGCTGATAAATTCCTGAAGAAAGAATTTAATAAAGTTGAGAGTGCTAAAACTGAAGGATTCTTCGATTCAAAAACCACTCCGGAAGACTGGGAAGGTTTCAAAACCGAAGTTGAAAATTCAAGTCTGCAGGACAAAGACCTTATTCTGCGTGTCCTTTCAATGTATTCCGATCCCGAAGTTCGTGAGAAGGAAATCAAAAATATGTCAGCAGCTTTTGAAGCCCTCAAAACTGATATACTTCCAAAGCTGAGAAGATCTAAAATGGTTGTCGATGTTGAAAAAACAGGCCGCAGTGATGAAGAGATTCTTGCTCTGGCTAAATCTGATCCCAAAGCATTAAGCCTCGAGGAGATTTTATATGCCGGTACCCTGACAAAAGATGCAGGAGAACAACTTGCAATCTACAAAGCTGCCCTCGAAAACTATCCCAAGTGTATTCGTGCAGCAAATAATATAGGTTATGCACTTATGGCTCAGGGAAAAACGGATGAAGCAATAGCAGCATACGAAGTGGCAAAAGCCATCGACAATAATGATGTGGTTAAAAACAACCTTGGTTTCTGCTATCTTGTAAAAGGAGATATGGCTAAAGCCGAAGAACTGTTCACATCAATGACCGCTGCCACACCTGAATCAAAGTGGGGTATGGGAGTTATTTCAATAACCAAAGGAGAATATGACAAAGCCGTTAACTTCTTCGGTACAGAACCATGCTTTAATCTTGCTCTTGCCCAGGTACTTAAAAATGATGTCAATAAGGCAAAGGTAACCCTTGACAGTGCTACGGAATTATGTCCTGATGGAAGAGGTGAATACCTCAAAGCAGTTGTAGGTGCACGCCTTGATGACAGAGATTATATGCTTAACGGACTGCGTGATGCTGTTGGTAAAGATGCTAAATGGAAAGAATATGCAAAAACCGACCTTGAACTTGCTAAATACTGGAACGACGATACATTCAAGTCTGTAGTCCAGTAATTATTAATAGTAAATAATGTGTAGGGGCGTTGCATGCAACGCCCCTACTTTTTTCCCCTGTTCAGTTCCCACAAAACTATCCCGGCACTCACAGCGATATTAAATGAGTGCTTGGTTCCAAACTGTGGGATCTCAATCACAAAATCACATTCATTAATTACATCCTGGGCCACTCCGTTTATTTCATGACCAAATACAAGTGCATACTTTGTATTATCCTTTATCTCAAAGTCACTAAGCACAATGGCACCTTCAGCCTGTTCAATGCCGATAATTTTATAACCTTGTGAACGGAGCTCGCTAATTGCATCTTTTGTTTCTTTGAAATACTTCCATGTTACTGATTCAGTAGCCCCGAGAGCAGTTTTATGTATTTCCCGGCTTGGAGGTGTGGCAGTAATACCGCAGAGATAAATGCTGCCTGTCATAAAAGCATCAGCAGTCCTGAATACAGAACCTACATTGCTCTGGCTTCTGATGTTATCAAGAACAATTATAAAGGGAGATTTATCAGATTCCCTGAACTGGTTAATGCTCTTTCTTCCAAGCTCTTCGTTTTTAAGCTTACGCATTCTTTTTTCTGTCAAAATAACTAAAAAATCGGTTTATTACCTTTATTTTGTAAACAGCGAATTCAATGACCGGAGGTCCTTTCTAACTTAACAAATGTAAGATGAATATTCATGAATACCAGGGTAAGTCTTTACTTAAAGCATATAATGTAGATATCCAGGAAGGATTTGTTGCTGAAACACCTGATCAGGCTGTTCTGGTAGCCGGACAGCTGCAGAAAAAATTCGGATCAGAGTGTTTTGTTATTAAAGCACAGATCCATGCAGGGGGCAGGGGCAAAGGTGGTGGTGTAAAACTGGCACGAAGCGTTGAGGAAACAGGCGAGATTACTTCAAAAATAATTGGTATGCAACTGGTTACACCTCAAACCGGACCTGCAGGTAAAAGAGTCAACAGGGTACTGATAGCACAGGATGTCTATTATAAGGGTGAATCTGATCCCAGAGAATTGTATTTGAGTATATTACTGAACAGAAATACAGGAAGATATACGGTAATGTATTCTACTGAAGGAGGAATGTCGATCGAAGAGGTTGCTGAAAAGACCCCCGATCTTATTTTTACTGAGGAAATCAATCCAGCCGTTGGTTTACGTCCGTTCCAGTGTCGGAATATCGCATTTAACCTTGGTTTGTCGGGTGTTGCTCATGCAAATATGATAAAGTTCCTTAAAGGTATCTATGAAACATTTACCGGATGTGATGCCGAGCTTCTTGAAATAAATCCTGTCCTGAAAAGCAGTGACAACAGAATCATAGGTGTCGATTGCAAGATTGTACTTGATGATAATGCTCTCTTCAGGCATCCTGAACTTTCAGAGATGAGAGACCTGAGTGAGGAGGATCCCGTTGAAGTTGAAGCAGCTGATTACAAACTTAACTTCATTAAACTTGACGGAAATGTAGGATGTATGGTTAATGGAGCAGGTCTTGCCATGGCTACAATGGATATTATTAAATTGTCAGGAGGATCTCCTGCAAACTTTCTGGATGTAGGTGGCGGCGCAAGTGCTGAAACAGTAGAGGCAGGTTTCAGGATCATCCTTAAAGACCCTGCCGTAAAGGCAATTCTAATAAATATTTTTGGTGGAATTGTAAGATGTGACAGGGTCGCCAATGGTGTTGTAGAGGCATATAAATCAATAGGAGAAATAAAGGTGCCCGTGATTGTAAGACTACAGGGGACCAATGCCGAGGAAGCAAAAAAAATTATTGATGAGTCAGATCTTGCAGTATATTCAGCTATCTCATTCAGGGAGGCTGCTGAAAAGGTAAATTCCCTGCTTAAAACCAGTCAGGCATAACCTGATTATTTCTTATGTGATCCGTCACAAAATGGCTGGTTAAAGATCTTTCTGTTTCAATTTGTGCCTGATGATTAATGACTTAAAATCTATTCGCAATTTAACATTTTTTGTGAATTTTATCAGGGTTCTTTATTTTATGAATGTATAAATTTATGCCTTGTTTATTTTCACAGTCAGTGTTTAATGCCCGGACTTATAAACGAATATGAAATTATTAAGAGATTGCTGGCATAACATTAAAGGAAAGACCAGCAGGCTTTTCAAAGCTATTATTATGCTTGTCCTGCTTATTGCTGTTTCTGAATACTTGTCAGGAGCCGGATTATTGTCTGAAAGTCCAGCAGGATTATTTCTCCCTTCTTACTTAATGACAACCACCTTTCTGAATTTTCTTCTGACGATTCTGGCAGCACTGGTAATTATTTGTGCGGGAATTGTATTCTTTACCGTAAAGCTTAAAAAGATAAACAGGGAACTGAGAAATAAAAATAAAGAAATCGAAGAAATCAACTCTGAACTTCAGAAAGCAAACAAGGAACTTGAAGATCAGAAAACCCTGATAACCAGGGATATAACAAAACTCAAACAGGTAAACGAAGATCTTGTAAAAGCCAATCTTGAAGCGGAAACAAGCAACAGACTTAAATCAAGTTTCCTTGCTAATATATCACACGAAATAAGAACTCCCCTGAACAGTGTGGTGGGATTCTCTAACCTTCTTCTCAGCAATGATATTTCAAAAGAGTTAAAGGAAGAATATGTTGAACACATAAACCATAACAGTGAAAAGCTGCTTCAGATCATAGGAGACATAATCGATCTTTCAAGACTTGAAAGTTCTCAGATCGTAATTTCCTATGAGGAAGCATCAGTAAATGAAATTGTTAACGAGGTAGTTGATGAGGCAAGAAAAGGTATCAGGCGAAATGAAAAATCGATAATCCTGAATGTACAAAACCAGTTCGAAGAAAACTGCGACCTTATTTTTACTGACAAAATATGGCTTAAAAGAGTATTGTCTCATCTCATGGATAATGCTGTGAAATTCACACTTGATGGATCAATTGAATTCTCCTATTTAAAAGAAAATGAGGACATTGTCTTTTCGATCAGGGATACGGGGATAGGTATAGGCAAGGAAAATCTAATACATATTTTCGAAGAATTCCGTCAGGAAACTGGAGGTCATCATCGTCCCTTTGAAGGACTTGGCATTGGACTGACGCTTGCTAAAGAGGTAGTAGAAAGAATGGGCGGAAAGATATTTGTTGAATCTGAAAAGGGAATAGGTTCAGAATTCAGGTTTTCCATTCCCTACAAACCGGCAGGAAGTACAAAAGTAAGGGTAAAAGCACTGCTGAATGAGCAGGAAGATGGATTTTTGAACTGGAGCTCCAGGAAATGCCTTATCGTTGACGACAATAAAGATGTGCTTATATACCTTAACCGGATACTTGTTGATTCAGGAATTGAGGTAATTAAAGCACAATCAGGTGTTGAGGCACTTAAGATCATTAAAGAGGTCGCTGATCTGGATATTGTTATTCTCGATATGCAAATGCCTGAAATGAACGGAATAAAAGTAACAAAGGAAATAAGAAAAATCAGGAAAAACCTTCCGATAATTGCCCAGACAGCTTTCATTTTTGAAGATGATAAAGATATTATCCTTCAGGCAGGATGCGATGCATGCCTTATTAAACCTATCCGCAAAGAACATCTTTTAACTTTGATGTCATCCTTTTTAAAGTCCACTTGATTTTTCTGTTCTTATTGGCAAACAGGACGATCATTCTCTCCTTATTTCTTATTACATTGCGTATAACTTTACAACAATGACAGGCAAGTTTGCAGATATAATATTGCCACTGGCTGTAAGGAGAAGATTCACTTATATGATCCCGGAACACCTTTCCGGATCAATAAGACCTGGTGTTAAAGCAATGGTTCAGCTTGGCAGCAGGAAAATTTATTCCGGGATAGTCTGCAGAATTCATAATGATACTCCTTCATACAGGAATATACGGACGATTATGGAAGTGACTGATTCTGTGCCGGTTGTGAATATCAAACAACTGCAACACTGGCAATGGGTATCAGAATACTATATGTGCTCCGAGGGAGAGGTAATGAAAGCAGCCGTGCCGGGAGCATTAATTCCCGCAGGAGAGACTTCTGCCCCGCTGGTAGAAAAATACAGGCCCAGGGAAGAAACGTTCATTGAACTTTCAGCAAAATTCTCAGATGAAGAATTAAATGAGATACTTGACAGACTGGCAAGGTCACCGAAACAAAGTGAAGCTCTTACTGCTTATCTTCATTTAACCGGTTATAGCCCGGATTCTTATGTAAAACCCCTGAGGAAATCCGTGTTGCTTAAGGAGGCGGATATATCACAGAGTATAATTAATTCTCTGGTGAAAAAGGGAATATTTTCGCTGGTCTCGATCGAGGTGGGAAGACTGAGAGATTACGGAAAAATGAGCGAACCGTTAAAAACCTTAAGTGACAATCAGCAGGTTGCATATAATTCCATTTGTAGTTTATTTAAGGGAAAGGATATTGTTTTACTCCATGGGGTTACATCAAGCGGAAAGACTGAAATTTATATTCATCTTATTGAGGAACAGTTAAGACAGGGCAGGCAGGTCCTTTATATGCTCCCCGAAATTGCACTGACTGCACAGATCATCTTACGGTTGCAAAAGCACTTTGGCAGGGTGACAGGTGTTTATCATTCACGTTTTAATGACCAGGAGAGGGTTGAGATTTGGAAACGAGTCGCTGATGAAAATCCAGATACAGGGTACAGGCTGATTCTTGGTGTCAGATCATCAATTTTTCTGCCATTCAATAATCTGGGACTGGTAATTATTGACGAAGAACATGATACTTCTTACAAGCAGCATGATCCCTCACCAAGGTATCATGCACGTGATTCAGCCATAATACTGGCGTCAATACACGGGGCAAAAACACTTATGGGGTCTGCTTCCCCATCCATTGAGAGTTATCAAAATGCTGAAACCGGGAAATACGGATATGCCGAATTAAAAGAAAGATACGGATTGATAAAGCTGCCTGACATTATCATTGCAAATACACGCGAAGCCTACAGGAAAAAACTGATGGTCTCACATTTCACACCCGAACTGATGGATGCAGTCGATCAGGCTCTCGGGAAAAATGAACAGGTTATTCTCTTTCAGAACAGAAGGGGATTCTCTCCCTATATTGAATGTCCCGAATGTGGCTGGATCCCTGTCTGCACCCGCTGTGCTGTTAATCTTACATATCATAAGGGGATAAACCGGCTTGTATGCCATTACTGCGGATACAGCTCATCAATACCGGCCAGGTGTGGCAACTGCATGTCTCCCGGATTGGCAACAAGAGGATTCGGCACTGAAAAGATAGAAGATGAAATTAAGATCATTTTTCCGGATGTCAGGGTGGCAAGGATGGATCAGGATACGACAAGAAGCAGAAATTCATTCAATAAAATCATTCAGGATTTTGAAGAAAGGCGCATAGATATACTTATCGGCACGCAGATGATATCTAAAGGCCTTGATTTTGAGAATCTTACGGTTGTCGGCATACTTAATGCCGACAACCTTCTTAATTTTCCTGACTTCAGGGCTCATGAAAGAAGTTACCAGCTTATGGAGCAGGTAAGCGGTAGAGCCGGAAGAAGGCAGAAACAGGGAAAAGTAATAATACAGACATCGGATCCTGCAAATAAAATCATAAGACTTGTACTGCAACATGATTATCAAACTATGTTCAGAATACAGGCGGAAGAGAGAAAGAACTTCAATTACCCGCCCTACTGCAGACTGATAAGGATAAACCTGAAACATAAGGATAAAACTCTCCTGAACAGGTATGCCGGGATCCTCGGTGATGATCTTAAGACAGTATTCGGCAGGAGGGTGCTTGGTCCTGAATTCCCGTTGATATCAAGGATTCAGCTATGGTATATAAAAACCATTCTTCTGAAAATCGAAAAGGAAAAACCAGCAGCAAAAGCCAGACACCTGATATATGAATCAATAGAGAGGCTTGAAAAGGAAAAAGGAGCAACATCATTGAGGATCTCAATCGATGTGGATCCGTATTAGGGATCTATCATTTATTATATGCGATATGAGTGTCAAAATAATTACTTCCCCCTTTGAAGAGGGTCAGGGGGATGTAAAAATTACTAAATTTGAAAAAACTTGATATGAAGATCGAAGTCTCCAACGGCGAAATAATAGACAAGCTTACAATTCTGCAAATCAAAATCGAACGGATAAAAGATGAGAAAAAGCTTAAAAACCTGAAGAAGGAATTTGATGACCTCAGTAAAACTGCTGCCTCAATAATGAAGCCTTCCGATTCACTCTATAAGGCTCTGTATGAGATTAATTGCGAGTTGTGGGATATTGAGGATCATATCCGTGACCTGGAACACAGAAAAGATTTTGGAGAAGATTTTATTGCCACCGCACGCTCGGTATATTTCAGGAATGATAAAAGAGCTGAAATCAAACGCCAGATAAACCTCAATACCTTATCGGGTCTGATAGAAGAAAAATCTTACGAAAAATACTGAAATGCATCTTCTTGTTATCAGGACATCTTCAATGGGTGATGTTGCTCTAACTACCCCTGTATTAACTGCTCTAAGGAAAAAATATCCTGAAACTGAGATCACGCTGGTAACAAGACCTGCTTTTACTCCGTTTTTTGCCTCAATAGAGGATTTGAACCTTTTCACGCCTGATTTTAACAAAAGACATAAAGGTTTTACAGGATTAATTCGTCTTTCACGTGATATAAAAAAACAATACAAATTTGAACATATAATTGATCTTCATGATGTTATCAGATCAAAGATACTGAGGTGGATGTTCAGATTATATGGAATACCTGCCTCTGTAATTAACAAGGGCAGAGCTGAAAAAAAACAGGTGATAAAGGGAAGAACCCGTATGCCATTAAAACATACTGTGGAGAGATATTGTGATGTTTTCCAAAAAGCCGGGTTCCCTGTTATTCCTGAAAAAGCACAACCATTAAAATCTTCTCACGGGACAGTGAGTAAAATAACAGGTTTACCTCTGACACCTGACGTAATTAACATAGGTGTCGCACCATACGCAAAACATGAACTTAAAATCTGGCCGGAAGAAAATATGATCAGGCTTCTTACCCTTATTTCGGAACAATCTGAAACAAAATACTGGTTATTTGGAGGCAAAGAGGAATTTGACCGTATAAGCTCTTTTCATGAGAGAGTACCGGAATCATTTGTTGTTTCAGGAAATATGAGTCTGCGTGAAGAACTTGATCTCATGAGCAATCTTGATTTCATGATTACAATGGATTCATCAAATATGCATATGGCAGCGCTGAGCGGAACAAAGGTGATTTCAATATGGGGTGGTACTGATCCCATAACAGGTTTCGGCGCATGGGGACAACCTGATGAATATTCTATAAGAATCCCCGCTGAAGAACTAACCTGCCGGCCCTGTACAATCTATGGAAAAGGTAAATGCCGAAGGGGCGATTTTGCATGTATGAACTGGCTAACACCGGAAAAAGTCTACGAAACAATAATGAATTTGAAGTTATTGTAATTTGTACCGGCAACTTCGCCGGCTGTACAATTTCTAAATTCTGAGCCGTATGCCGTAACGTGTTAACAAGGCTGTCAGACCGACCATCAGAAGAGCCCATACCAGGGACCCGGCAATAACTATCACGGGTTCAGGTGATTGCTTGTAAATAAGAAGAGGAATTCCCGTCATCCAGATCAAATGATATAAAATATTGGGAGCGAGATAAGTCGTCAGGGAGTTTTCTCCGGCAGGTTTCAGGAATTTTGCCCAGGCTTTTTTATTCATTACATCTCCAATCCAGTATATCATGATAAACACCAGGAAGCTTATCCCTGAACAGATCATACCCCAGCTTGGTGTGGCCTGGATTTTGGAGATTATGAACCATTTACGCAAAAAGAATCCTGAGATGAGACTGAAAAGGCCAAGCCCGAGTAAAATAAAAATTACTTTTCTATAGTCAGATGATGAGAATTTCTTTACTATAACTCCACCTGTCAATCCTGTAAGTACAATTAAAGGATTGTTTCCATCAATCACCACACCCAGAATTGGTTTAACAGGATTGAGGAAATCAAGGAGCTTTAATTCCGACAGGATATTCAGCATAAGAAATATTAAAGTAACAAGGACTATTTTTAATATTGAATCGCGGCACAGTACATAAGTATAAGCAGAAACAAGATAACTCCATCCAATCAGTCCCAGTATCCCCCACCATCCGGTTATCAGCGAGCCGTTATTTTCCGGTTCTCCCGACCGGAACTTAAAAACAAGGATTATGAATATTGCCAGTGCAGCCAGCTTAAAACCTGCCACAGTAAATATCCGTTTTTCTTTTTCAGGGTAATCGTTCCAGAAAAGGAACACTGCAATATACATTAAAAGTGCCCACAGGTTTTTACCCATGCCGGTAAGTTCGGGATCAACCCTGCCGGTATTGAGCATAAGTACCCCTATTATCAGCAGGCTGATGGTCCTGGTAACAATATGCCGGCTGACTTCATACAATGAATCACCCCTGGTGAATCTTTTAGAGAAAGCGAATGGGATTGCCATTCCTACGATAAAGAGAAAACCAGGGAATACCCAGTCGGCAAGGCCCATACCGTCATAATCTGCCGGCATATGACCTATCCATGACGGGACAACATTCATGTTAAGGTCATTGACAAAGAGCATCAGGAGAAGTGTAAGGCCTCTCATGATATCTATTGAATGTATCCTGTTCTGATCAGTCATATAATAGCAAAGGTTAAGAATGTAAAGATCATAAAATTTTATTAATTTTGTCTGCCGGTTCAATTATCGGAGAGTAGCGCAGTCCGGTAGCGTACTACGTTCGGGACGTAGGGGTCGCGGGTTCAAATCCCGCCTCTCCGACAATTTCTTATCGGGATTCGGGATCCCGAGTACTCGGGACAGGCTCCGAGGTCGGAAGTTAGAGTCTTCTCACCCCGACAAAAGAAAAAGCCTTTCCGCGAAAGCGGGAGGCTTTGTTTTTTCATTGCGTTGAAAGCTTGCTTTCAAAAGCATTTTGAAAAAACAAAGACATTAATGAGCGGAGCGAATTAAAGGCTTTTTCTTTTAGATCGGCCACATGGAAGTCCGCCCTGACCGAACGCAGTGAGGATCAGGGCAATCTTCTCACCCCGACAAAATGAAAACGCAATTATCATAATATCAGATAGTTGCGTTTTTAATTTCTCCACATTTGTTCCACAATGTTAAAAACTGCTATTTTCCAAGTTTTGAATATGCAGATTTAAAGGTAGCTTTAAACATTCCATGATATATTCCTGGTGGCACAACAAAAACAGAGTGAAAGCGGGAGCGTCAAATTCGCTCTGTTTTTTCACTGTCATTCATAAAATGCCTATCCATATAATTAATCAGGCAAGCCCAGCCAGATAAATGATCTGTAGAGTTCTGAGGTTAATACAATTGTTCGTCATAGAGATGAAAGCTGAATACAAGTATATGTAAAGGCGTAAGGCATTGCAAATGACTTTTAAAGGATACATAATCAGTAATTATCTTTGTTTTGATACGTTGTCAGCTCTGCTGCGAGATAGTTTATTAATTGTATCTTTGACATTATGAAAATTGCATATATAGGAACGTATCCTCCACGGGAATGTGGTATTGGTACTTTTACCAGGAACCTCTACAATTCCATGGTAATGAACCGTGCCTTCCGGCAGGCAGGTAATAAAACAACGATTGCTTCAATTGAAGGATTGGTTATAGCTCTGAATGATCATGAACAAACATATAATTATCCTGAAGAAGTCAAACTAACAATAAGACAGGAGCATCAAAGAGATTATTTATCGGCAGTAAAATTCATTAATCTCAGCGGTGCTGACCTTTGTATTCTGGAACATGAATTTGGTATATTTGGCGGACAAAACGGTGTATATATTCTTCCTTTGCTTCACCGACTTGAAATTCCCTTGATAGTTACTCTACACACAATTATCAAAACCCCCTCCTACAACGAAAAAGCCATATTGGTGGAAATATGCAAAATGGCCAGTAAAATTGTTGTAATGAGCCATAAAGCCATTGAATTTCTTACAACTATCTATAATGTAGATAAAAGGAAAGTTGAATATATTGAACACGGAGTGCCTGATATTCAGTTTAACAAGTCACAATCCAAAAAGGAATTCCATCTCGAAAATAAAAAGGTCCTGCTTACTTTTGGTTTTATCAGCAGGAATAAAGGGATTGAAACTGTAATAAAAGCGTTACCTAGAGTTATTGAAAAGCATCCTGAGGTTTTATATATGATCTTGGGGAAAACTCATCCGAATGTTCTTCGGTATTCCGGCGAAGAATACCGTATTTATCTTCAACATCTGGTCAAGAGCCTTAACCTGAGCCAACATGTTTTTTTCCTGAATGAGTTCATTAATCAAAAAGAATTGTTCAAATATTTATCTGCATCTGATATTTATGTTACACCCTATATGAATGAGGCTCAGGTTACCAGCGGTACACTATCTTATGCAATAGGTACAGGTTCCGCTGTTGTTTCAACACCTTACTGGCATGCAACAGAATTACTGACTGATGGAAGGGGAAGGCTTTTTAACTTTGATGATTCAAATGAACTTTCAACTATTATAATTGAATTGCTGGATAATCCGGATGTATTGAAAATTCTCCGAAAAAAGGCATTTGATTATGGTAAAACAATAAAATGGGATAAAACCGGAGAAAAATATATTACAGTCGCTAAAAAAATTCTGACCGATAAACCGGAAGTATTTGTAAAAAAAGAAACCATTCTTGACCCGCTTATTCTGCCTCCATTTTCGCTTGTTCATATTAGGCGTTTGACAGATGATACAGGGATCATTCAACATGCAAAATTTGGTATCCCAAATTTAAAAGAGGGCTACAGTCTGGATGATAATGCAAGAGCCTTGCTTATGGTCCTCATGGCATACAGGCAAAAAAGGGATGTTCTGGCCCTGGAATTATCTCCAATATATTTAAGCTATATCCACTACATGCAAAACAAAGACGGTACATTCAGGAATTTCCTGAGTTTTAACCGGAACTTTCTCGATAAGGTAGGTTCGGAAGATTCTTTCGGAAGAACTATCTGGGCACTCGGATATCTGCTTGCCAGTGCACCTAACGATGCTTATTACCAGACCGGGAAATTAATTTTCTTTAATGCATCTCCAAACTTTGAAAAACTCCAGTCTATAAGGGGTATTGCCAATTCAATGGTGGGAATCAGTTATTACCTCAGGAGAAATCCCAATGATGATTCAATGACCGAAAGATTAAGAAATCTCGCCGGTAAGCTGATCAAACATTATGAAGAAAACAGCTCTCATGACTGGAAATGGTTTGAACCATTGCTGGCTTATGATAATGGGATATTGCCACTCGCTCTTTTACATTCGGCAGAAATACTTAAAGATGATAAAATAACTGAGACTGCTTTGGGAACCATGAACTTTTTATCAGAAAAAACACTTAAAGATGGTTATTTATCGATTATTGGCAATGAAAAATGGTATAAAAAAGATGGTGAACGTTCCATGTTTGCCCAACAACCGGTGGATGCCCTCGCTATGATATTAATGTATCACCAGGCTTTTCATCTGACTAAGGATAAAGAATATCTTAATAAATTATTTACCTGCTTCATGTGGTTCCTGGGAGAAAATGATCTCAGAATGAGTTTATTCGATTTTGAAACCAAGGGCTGCTGCGATGGTTTTGAAAATTACGGGGTAAATCGAAACCAGGGTGCCGAAAGTTCACTTGCTTATTTAATCTCTCACCTGACAGTTCTGATGGCATTTGAAGAATATGAAAAATAGATTTAAGACAGCCACCAATTAAGTTGAGATGAAAAGTAAACTATAAATTATGTTAATAAAAAGATATCAGCATAATCCGATCCTTACAAAAGATGATGTTCCTTATCCGGTTGCTACCGTACACAATGCAGGTGTTGTAAAATTCAACGACAGGTATATAATGATTTTCCGGTCTCATAAACTTAACGGAAGAAGTATATTAGGCAAGGCAGAAAGTTATGACGGATTTAGTTTTAAAGTTGATAAAGAACCTTTCATGATCCCTGCTACTGAAGGGATATTCAAAGAATATGAGGAGTACGGTGTTGAAGATCCCCGGATTATTTTTCTCGATGGTGAATATCTCATAACTTACAGTGCCTATTCCAGGCATGGCGTACGTGTTGGTCTTGCAAAAACCAGGGATTTTAAGTCCATTGAACGATTTTCTCTTATCACTGAGGCCGATTACCGTAATGTTGTGATCTTTCCTGAAAAGTTTAACGGTTTATACGCACGTCTCGACCGTCCACATTCAGAAATATCAACCTGGTCAATCTGGATTTCCTATTCTCCCGATCTGAAGTATTGGGGCGAATCAAAAATGATTATGAAGCCCGTTAAGTATCATTGGGATGAAATGAAGATAGGTCCCGGAGCTCCTCCGGTTAAAACTGCCAGAGGCTGGTTAAGCATTTATCACGGCGTATTTCCCACCATGGGCGGATGTGTTTACAGATTGGGGGTTGCATTGCATAATCTTGAAGACCCTTCACAAATAATTGCTGTCGGCGATGAATGGATTTTACAGCCGGAAGAAGTCTATGAAATATCTGGTTATGTACATAATGTAGTGTTCACCTGCGGAGCTGTTCCCGAAGAAAATGGCAGTATTAAAATCTATTGGGGTGGCGCCGACAAAGTGATGTGTGTGGGCACAGCCAATATAGAATCTCTTGTTGATCATTGTTTGAAAAATTCAAGAAAAGCATTATAGCTATCAGTTGAAATTAATAAAAAGACTGTTAACCTGATTAATTCATAAACTTAAATATGAAGATTGCCATTTTATCACCTGTTGCATGGCGAACTCCTCCCCGAAAGTATGGACCTTGGGAACAGGTTGCTTCAAATATTACTGAAGGCCTGGTTGAAAACGGAATTGATGTAACCTTATTTGCAACAGGAGATTCAGTAACAAAAGGCAAGCTGGAATATATATGTGAACGGCCTTATTCGGAAGATGCCGAACTTGATCCTAAAGTTTGGGAGTGCCTGCATATAAGCCATTTAATGGAGCAGGCAGAAAAATTTGATTTGATTCATAATAATTTTGATTTTCTCCCGCTAACTTATTCGCGTTTGATTAAAACGCCTATGGTAACTACTATTCATGGGTTTTCTTCTCAAAAAATTCTTTCAGTTTATAAAAAGTATAATAGTACTAGTCACTACGTTTCTATCAGTAATTCTGATCGAAGTCCTGAACTGGATTACACTGCTACCGTTTACAATGGTATTAATACAGATGAATTTACATTTCATTCTGAACCAAAAGATTATCTGCTCTATTTCGGAAGGATTCATCCCGAAAAGGGCACTTCTGAATCCATTCATATAGCAAAGCAATCGGGGAAAAAGCTAATCATTTCCGGTTTAATACAGCATCAGGAATATTTTGACAATAAGATCAAACCATACATTAATGATGATGACATTGTATATGCCGGCAATTCAGGACCAGGGGAAAGGGACAAACTCCTTGGTGAAGCTTATGCACTTTTACATCCGATTAGCTTTGAAGAACCTTTCGGATTAAGTGTTGCCGAATCAATGCTTTGCGGAACACCCGTTATCGCATTTAACAAAGGCGCTATGCCGGAATTAATCCTTGACGGGAAGACGGGGTTTCTGGTTAATAGTATTGACGAAGCAGTGCAATCAGTAAATAATATTAAATCTGTTGACAGAAAACACTGCAGGACCTGGGCAGCTTCAAAATTTACCCTTGAAAAAATGGTCGAAGGATATCTGGAGGTCTATAAGAATATTCTGGGAACAAGTAAGTAACAGTCATATCAACTGCCATTACTAATGCTGCTGTTTTGAGTTCTTAAGTTCATCAAGGAGTTCATTTAAATTAACAGAAGCGTAAGTAGATGCACAGTCTGACATTCCATAAGGAACAATCAGATTGCCATTGTGGATAATAGAACCGCAGGAGTAAACAACATTGGGCACATATCCTTCCCTTTCTTCGGCATTTGGAGACAATAAAGGTGTCTTTAACCTGCCAATTTCTTTTTCAGGATCATCAAGATCATATAATGATGCTCCTAATACGTATTCCCTCATGGGCCCTACTCCGTGTGTAATAACAAGCCAACCGTCTTCCGTCTCGATTGGGGAACCGCAATTTCCAATCTGTATCAGCTCCCAGTGAAATTTTGGTGCCTGAATAAGTTTGGCTTCACGCCATATATTTAATTTATCTGAATAAGCTATATAATTATTCACTCCATCTACCCTGCACAGCATGGCATATTTACCTTTAATCTTTCTGGGGAACAGCGCCATCCCTTTATTCCGGGCAATTTCACCATGAATGGTTAATGCTTTGAAGTGATAAAAATTCTTGGTCTCGAGTAACTTTGGCAATATTGTTATACCATCATAAGCAGTATAGGTAGCATAATAAATTATTTCACCGTTATCTCCTGTGAACTTAACAAAACGTGCATCTTCAATACCATTTCGTTCAGTTTCGGAGGTAGGAAAAATAACTCTCTCGGAAATTGCCGAATCAAGTGAAAAGTCAAGTTCATAATGAGATTTAGCGAGCCACATCATTTGATTGATTATTGATTCTTTATTTGGCGAAAGATCATGTGTTTTCCTGGTCTCTTCCACGGCTCTTTTCAATTCGCCATAAGTAAAAGTGTCGCCCAGTCTTTCCAATACAAAGACCGGACTTATTTTATTATCGAAATCCCGCATTTCATCCAGTTTCTTAATAAATGATTTTTTATTGTAATTATGCCTTTTTATGCGCTCTGCTTCTGCCAGCATAATTCCGACAGGTTCAACAGTCAGGTCACTGTTCTTATCAATAATACCTGAACGAAAAACAATGGATGAAATATGTCCTTCACCGGTTGCCCTGAAACTAAAGATCACTCTTTTTTCATCCGGACCTAATTCCGATTGATCGGGATCTTCTACAATCGATGGATTAAAAAAAGCTGCCGATTCAATGGAATATTCCATTGTGAAATATGAACCTATAAGGGCTTTCCGCGATTTATCATTATTGTTTTGCTTTATTTTCAGCTCTTTAAACAGATGATCCAGCTTATTATAATGTGTTTCAAATATTGATGAAATATTCCTGTGACGCCTGGCATAACCTCTCAGCACCTGGCTTAATGCTATATTTACCTCATCATCAGACATAGCTATCACATCACGAATAATATCTTTACTTCTTTCATTGGTAGTATAAAGAAAACGGGCGATTACTCTGCTGGGATCAGGGAGAAACTTACTATCCTTTCTGGTTACGGTAACTTGCATACTCCAAAGTTTATGATTTACAATCAGGCTACAAATATATATAGACCAGGGAAAAATTAAGAAAAATAACAACTCTTTTGTAGTTTTTTGGTTTAATATTACTATATAATACAAAATCCGGTAATTATGACCACCTTTGGCCGGCCAGATTAATTATCATATATAAACACCAAGTATTTAACTTCAACATTTGTTGGTCAATTCATTTCGGCCAACTATGGTCAAGGTCACTGACTTTTCCAATAAGAAGAATGATCTAAATGATTTTTTTGTGAAGCTTTGTGCCTTTGTGTCTTGGTGGCTGAAAGGAAATGCCACAAAGGCACCAAGACACCAGGTTTCTAGTCTTCGAAAAAAATATAAGAAGTGATTATTACCCGGTCTGATTCCCTCATTTAAGCTGGATAACTATAACACCGTTTGCCCCTTCCATGCCATACACTGAAGCTGATGGCCCCTTTAGCACCTCAATTGATTTCACCATTGCCGGATCGATTCCGCTGATCGATCTTACTACAGTTCCATTGACAACAAATAACGCAGATGTATTTCCCGTAGACTGAACTCCTCTTACGGTAACATTACTGCCGTTTACCATAACACCTGGAAGAGTCCGGATCATCTCATAAATATCGGAAAACGATGTATATTCTTTACCGCTGACATCAGATTTAGTACCAGGTTTTGTCGTGTCCTTTTTTTTGGAAACACCGTAACCGACGTTAACGACCTCTTGTCCCGAATCCTTCGAGTCAGGACCTGTTTGAGGAAGATACTTGTCGAGATTGAAATTTACAACTGTTCTTCCATCAATAGGTTCTTCATTTGCTCCTGTGATAGTTGTGAAAACACCTATCTGCAAAGCCGATGGTTTAACTTTAATTTTATAATGTCCTTTACTATCAGTTTTCTGCGTGGTGGTTTTTCCATCAACCATTATAAAAGCCCCGGAAACCGGGCTGTTGTAAAAGTCGGTTACTATCCCGGTTATGGTAATTTTTTTATGGCTTTTCTGGGCAGAGATATCAAAAAACGCAATAATAGATAAAAGTAACAGTAAGAATAATCTGGTTTTCATTTTAATGATTTTTTTAGATCATAAAGATAAGCTTTTTATTTCACTCCGAAGTCAGAAGAAATTTTAAAGTCGCCATCATATAATAGATTGTTCAGCCTGCACTGTGCAAACTGCAACAATAATTTCCATGTCATTTATTTCGCCTTTTAGAACAGAATTAGTACTTTCACTTCAAAATTTCGTTGCTATGGGAAAATATCTCATCTCATTATTTGTCCTGCTTTCAGGCTATGCAGGTGCTCAAATTACACCTGCAAAATATCAGCAGATGGTACTATCTTCAAACTTCTTGGTGCAAAGGATCTTGGTGTTTCCAATGATTATATGAAAGAGAAGATGCCTGCTGTTAACGTGGATATGCTCGATGGCGAATTGGCCTGGCGACAACACGATGGAGGTCATACGGATACACCAAACATCAGTCACTTTATCACCTGGGCAAAAAATAAGTTTAAGCCATAATTATAAACCTCTTAAAAGAATTCTAATGATTAAGGAAAGAACCCTGATTCAAATATTTTTCTTATTTATTTTGATAAATAACAGGGTACTTTGCGACAATGCCTGCATATCTCTTACTTATATAGCAAACTGCGGATTTTTGATAGAATTAGATGACCGGAAGATTATCATTGACGGATTATTTAAACTTGGCCACAATCGTTATCCTACACCAGATACAAGTACACAAAGACTTCTGGTATCAAATCAATATCCGTTTGATAACATAAACCTGATATTAGTTTCTCATACACATGAAGATCATTTTGATAAAGAAATGGTTTTGACTTGTATGTTGAATAATCCATCTGCCAAATTAATATGTCCGCAACAAGTAATTGACAGCCTTAGTGAAAATGAGACTATCTATAATAAAATAAAGGAACGTATAATTGAATGCACTCCTGAGCCTTATATTTCACAATTAGTTCATATTGGTAATATTGAGATACATGCTTGCAGACTTCCGCATGTCGGGGAGAGATTTAAAGACGTACAGAATATTGCTTTTCTTATTTGTTGTAAGGGCAAATCGATTTTTCATACAGGTGATACCGATCCCTTTCAGACTGATAAGTATACCGGTATAAAAATTAGTGAATTAAACGTAGACATAGGCCTGATCAATGAAGATTTTGGAAAAACTGAAAATGCAGGCTTAGCCAGAGAGTTTGTCAATGCAAAATACAATGTGGCTATGCATTTTCCTGATTCTGTAGCAATTGGTTGGTTAGCTTCATTAAAGGGCAGACCGGATTTATTTCCAAATCCATTTATTTTTACAAAAAAAATGGAGAAAAAAATATTTTGTACAGGACAGGAAGAATAAGCGAGAAAAACATTACAAAAAAAGGTGAAATTTCATTGAGATTAATAGATAATGATGATAAGCCGCTCCCGATTGATTATGTGCATATTATCCCAAACACGCCTGTTGCTACACGACATCCACGAAATCCGTTTCGTTAAAGAACAAAATTTATCAAATGCTATAAAATTTTCAAGAATACGAGTATATTATTTGAAAATGTTTGGTATTTAAGGAAAAAAATATATAATTTAGTGTATTATTTTGTTACCGGGTTTTAAATAGGCTAATTATTGATTCTTTATAAACTCTTAAAATACTAACCTTCAAATCTTTGCCTATGGAATATAATTGCCCTACTTAAATTCAATTAATCGACCTATTCATTTTCTTTAATTCCATTGGTTAGAATTATTAACTAAATGGACGTATTTTTTAGTATGTAAAATTCTTTAAATAACTTAAATCTACATTATGAAAAAAATCAGTTCTCTACAAAGGGCGGATTTAAAATCTCGCTTGAAGATCCTAAACAGGTTCTGGGCTCTGATGGGCTTTATTGTAGTTTTGGGTTTCTTCCAGAGTAATGTAAGCGCGCAGGATTCTTACGTCGCTGATCCGGGTACAATAGCGGTTGTCAGCGATAACGGAAATGCTGACTTAAGCGCTATTCAGGATCAAAGGAGGATAACCGGAACAGTACGAGGCTCAGATGGCGAACCTCTGGCCGGCGCCACGGTGCAGATAGCAGGGACGACATTAGGTACGCTGACAGATGCGGACGGTAAGTTCAACATCACGGTACCCGACGAGAATGCCGTTCTTTCGATATCATTTATCGGATTTGTATCGCAACAAATACCGGTAGCCGGAAAAACTACAATTGAAGTGACTCTTGAACCGACACTCGAAAGTCTTGAAGAAGTAATAGTTGTTGGTTACGGTACTCAGAAAAGGACAACAATTACAGGAGCTGTAAGCGCTGTTAAAGGCGATGTGGTTTCAAAAGTCCCGGTATCAAATATTACGAACGCAATGGCAGGTCAGATTGCCGGGGTGCTTACAAGGCAGAACGGCGGACAGCCCGGTTCGGATAACTCTGATATTTATATCAGGGGTATTGCCACTACCGGTTCGGGTGTTCCCCTTATAGTTATTGACGGTATAGTAAGAAGTAGAGCCGAGTATAACAGAGGTCTCCAAAAATATGTACTTGTAAGTAACCTGAACCAGATTGATCCTTCAACTATTGAATCAGTTACTGTACTTAAAGATGCCGCTGCAGTTGCACCATACGGGATGGGAGGTGCAAATGGTGTTATACTTATCACCACAAAATCAGGAGCAGCAGGCTTGCCGACGCTGACATTCAATACTTATTATGGCTGGCAGACACCCACATATTATCCAAATTTGCTGGATGCGGTTGATTATATGAAACTTCGTAATGAGGGAGTCCGCAACGTGGACCCGACTGCTCCCCTGACATATGCCCAAGATGTCATTGATAACTATGCCAGCTTACACGCCAGCGATCCTGACAAATACCCGGACAGCAATACCAAAGAACTGGTCAATTTCAACATTCCGATCCAGAAGCACGATTTTCAGATATCCGGAGGTTCAGAGAAAATGAAATATTTTGCAGGTGTCGGTTACTTCGGTCAGGCTGGTCTGTTTGATAAGGTTGATTATAAGAGGTACAACTTTAATTTAAACCTTGATACAAAAGTCACTAACACTACAACAATTACAGCTTCTTTCATCGGATCTTATGAAAGAAGGAATGACCTTGATGTTGCATCATCGGCAAACCAGCTTTTCAGGAACAGTTACAAGTTCATACCGACAGAAGCAATCTGGTATTCAAACGGCCTGTGGGGCCAGTTTGCTGGTAACTCACCAGTTGCAGTGCTCAAAGGCGACGGTTACGAATTTGACGATAATAATACTATCCTAACCTCACTGTCTATTGAACAGCAACTTCCTTTTATTAAAGGCTTAAGCGTTAAAGGAGTATTCAGCTATGATGCAAGGTTATTATATACTAAAGGATGGCATACGCCTTTCTATTATTATATAATCGACCTTAATGCCACTCCGCGTACCTGGTCAAGATCGATATCCACACAGGAAGGTAACGTTCCGGCATATACATACCTGACTCAGCGAGATTCAAGATGGAGGACTTATACCTACCAGGCTTACCTTAATTACAGCAACTCGTTCGGCAAGCACAATGTTACAGGCCTTGTAGTTGCAGAAGCAAGGAACGGTGATTATGACTATCTGGAAGCTCGCAGGAATAATTTTGGAGTTCCAGTCGATGAGATGAGCCTTGGAAGTTCTAACAAAACTGATTACGACAACGGAGGTTCGTCAGAGGTAAACGCGCAGATAGGATACGTCTACAGGCTTACATGGAACTACGACAACAGGTATATGGTTGAGGCATCAGGGCGTTATGACGGGCACTACTATTTTGCACCCGGTAAAAGATGGGGATATTTCCCGGCCTTTTCGGTTGGATGGAGAATTTCGGAAGAGAGCTTTATGAGTGGTCTTGCCTGGCTCACTAACCTGAAGCTGCGGGCATCATGGGGTAAATCAGGTAACCTGGCAGGTTCGGCATACCAGTATCTTTCCGGTTATACACTCGAAGGAAACGGTTATGCTTTCGGAACCGGAACAATGGTTCAAAGAGCTTATGTCAATACTGAAAATAACGCGAATATCACATGGGAAGTTTCTCAGAAATCAGACGTGGGTTTTGAAGCTTCTTTGTGGAAGGACTTAGTAAGAATTGAAACAGACTTCTTCTATGAAAAGAGGAGCGGTATGTTGTTGAGCCCTGCAATTACCGTACCTTATGAGTATGGTTTAGGACTGGCGGAGGAGAATGCAGGTAAGATGGATAACTTCGGTTTTGAATTGACTCTGGGCTCAAGGAAAGAATTTCAGAACGGTCTCAGGCTGGATGTGAATGGTAATATAAGCATAGCAAGGAATAAGATGGTTGAAACATTCGAAACCTCTGCCACTTATGATAATCCTAACCGCAGGCGTACAGGAAGAGCTTACGGTACTGTCTTTGGTTACAAAGCTCTCGGTTTGTTCTCAACATCCGAAGACACAAACGGCGATGGTATAATCAGCACATCCGAATATCCTGTAACCCAGTGGGGTATATTGCATCCGGGTGACATTAAATACGAAGATATCAGCGGTCCGGACGGGGTACCTGACGGCAAAATTGACAGCAATGACGAATGTGAGATTGGCTATCCTCGCGATTATCCGTTGATGACTTTCGGAATAACCGGAACCGCTAACTGGAAGGGATTTGACCTCAGTCTGTTCTTCCAGGGAGCAGGGATGACCTCATATAATATTCTGAACTTTATGACATTCCCGTTCTATAACAATAATAGTAACGCCGATTATGAATATTATAACGACCGCTGGACAGTTGATAACCAGGATGCCAAATACCCGATCTGCTGGCCCAGCCCTGTTGCCAATAGCACGCAGGGAAGCTCGTTCTGGCAGAAGAACGCTTCATACCTGAGACTTAAGAATGCCCAGTTCGGCTACACTCTTCCGCAATCGGTTTTGCAGAAATTGAAGATCAAAAGTATCAGGGTTTATATTGCAAGCCAGAATCTGTTAACGATAAGTGGACTTAAATTTATGGATCCGGAAGTACCTTATAACTTCACTGATGGTACTGGTTATCCTACGATGAAGTCGTACACAATTGGTGCAAATGTAACCTTCTAATTATCACTTCTAAAATTATAATACTATGATAAAGTTTAAAACAATAAGGAACATTGCATTTATAGGATTAATACTATTAAGTAATTATTCCTGTAATCAGGAAGACTACCTCGAAACTACCGATAAATCAAGGCTGATGGAAGAAACGATGTGGGGTACCGAAAGTTACGCAGACATATACCTGAATAACTGCTACGGTCAGCTTGAGGGTAA
>Ga0315533_1000458_pt1 | contig 35296 bp, 36 predicted proteins | sample SalMarSW160130MG_FD_203081 | JGI IMG/M metagenome (GOLD analysis project Ga0315533, IMG submission 203081) | Salt marsh sediment microbial communities from the Plum Island Ecosystem LTER, Massachusetts, United States - Salt Marsh Sediment SW1601-30 ...
ATGGCTTATAGAATATAATTTCAATCGTCCACATCAATCACTTGGCTATCTTGCTCCCATAGAGTATATTGAAAGGGCACTTGCCAAAATTCATGGCTTAGTGTTACCTATGTGGTCAGCCAGCACAAGCCATTGACAAATGAGGAAAGCGGTGTTATTGTTGATGCCAATAGAGGGACGTCACATGACCGCCAGGGTAACACAAATGAGGAGAATAACACTCCAAATCCCTGAGCAGATAGAGTGATGTCGAGGGATGTAAGCAGAGAGGCTGTTTAGGAATTGGCGTTTGAGTTGTCCTTACTCGTCGGGAAGTTTCTCAACCAGGCAAACTCAACCTTTATTACTTCACATTATTTCGACTGCTCCATTGGATGGTTAGCACCTTAACAATAGTGTAGATTAGCCAGGCGTTTTATTGTCTGGGCACATAGATTCAAGTAGCTTTAGGGGTGAAGCAACAGAAGTGAGGCTGGACAACCTCGATTTTGAGGCCAAGAATGAGGCCTTTAGAAATGAAACAGCCTCAAATTGATGTGAAAGGAGGTGATACAAGGAGAAGCAGGGTTGCAAAATACTCAACAGGCGGAAATCTAGAAAGGAGGTAAGCAAATGAAAAAGCGAATAGTCATGCTGGTGTTAACGGTAGCGGTGATTGCCGGTCTGGTTATTGTTGGCTGCGCCCCTGAGGCAGCACCGCCATCGCCGGAAGAAGAGGAAGCGCCACCTCCAGAGGAGGAGGAGGAAGCCCCACCGGCAGCGGCGGAGGAAGAGGTATTCCACTGGACTGCCGCGTCGGTGTTCCCGGAGACCTTCCAGCACTACAAGTTTGGTGTCAGGGTCTTTGATAGGGTTGAGGAGATGAGCAATGGGCGGCTAGTGGTGGATTGCTACCCTGGGGGTGCCCTGATGGGTGCCATGGAGGTTCTTGAGGGCGTCGATATGGGCTCGGTAGAGTGTGCTATTAGCACCCCGGCCTACTGGAGCGGCTACTATTCTGCGGCCCCCCTGTTCGCCACGTTCCCCCTGGGATTTGACCCGCTGGAGTTCTACGGCTGGTACTATCACTGGGGTGGGGAGGAGCTGTACCACGAGATGTACTCTGACCGCAACTTTGGCTTTCAGCATATCAACGGTGCCTGCACTCCTGAGGACCTGGCTTGGGGACATGAGCCCATCGAAACCCTGGACGATTTCGTCGGGCTGAAATACCGCACCATAGCCCTGTGGGGGGAGATCCTGTCTGAGCTGGGTTGTTCGGTAACGCCGCTGCCCGGCGATGAGGTATTTCCTGCGCTGGAGAGAAAAGTGCTCGATGCGGGGGAATGGGGCAGCCCCGAGACGGACAAGGTCATCGGCTTCCACGAGATTTGCAAGTATATGACTGTGCCAGGCATCCACCAGCCCAGCGGCCTCACCGAGATCCTGATCAATGGGGATGCCTGGGATAAGCTCCCCGCCGACCTGAAGGCTATAGTAAAGTACGCGTGTGAAACGTCCTTCTGGGACCAGTGGTTTACCCTGGCGAAACTAGATGCTGAGGCGCTCAAGTTCTTCGAGGACTACGGCGTGGAGATAGTGCAGTTTGACGCGGCGGACATAGAGGAGGTCGGCAAGATGAGGGAGGAGATCTTCGCCAAGCACGCTGCTGAAGACCCGTTCTTTGCCAAGGTGCTCGATTCCCAGCAGAAATTTTTGGAAGAGTTCTATTACTACTACGACTGGATGTACCCAGCAGAGCTGACCGAGGCGATGACGAAGGCGAAACGAGGTCTATAGTGACGTAGGTGCTAGGTAACAGAGCGGAAACCTTGTGACTTGCCAGTTGCTGCTCCAGAATGGGGCAGCAACTGGCAGAGTGAGATTCAATGCGATTTGTAATAGCTTTTCTCGAACGTATTACAAGAGTTATTGACACCCTAAGCGAGTGGACTGGACGGCTGATGTGGCCGCTTATCGTTGTGCTGACCGGGCTAGTGGTCTATGAGGTAGTGCTGAGGTATGCATTTAACCGGCCCACCATCTGGGCTTTTGAAGTCGAATACATGCTGGGTAGCTTCTTTTGGATGATTGGCTTTGCCTATTGCCTGAAGCACAAGGGGCATGTCAGGGTAGACTTTCTCTACAACCGCTGGTCAGCTCGGCGGCAGGCCATAACCGATCTGGGGTTTATGGTGGCAATGTTCTTCCCTGTTTTTGGCCTGCTGGTCTGGGAGATGGTGCCTTGGGTGCACCGCTCTTGGGTTACTCAGGAGAAGTCTCTGTTAGGTTTCTGGTATCCACCCCTCTATCCGTGGAAGACGGCGATACTGGTTGCCTTCTGCCTTCTGGTCCTTCAGGGGATTGCTGAGTTCATTCGTAACTTGTTCACTGTCATCCGAGGTAGAGCGGCATGAGTGCAGAACTGATTGCTATCCTGATGTTCGTTGGTGTTCTGGGCGGGGTGCTTATGGGCTATCCTCTAGGCTTTGTCCTCGGCGGCCTGGCGATGATATTTGGCCTGACCCAGGTGGGGATAGGTGTTATCCCCATGTTTATCAGCCGCACTATGAGCCTGGCCACAAGCTATGTGCTCATTGCCGCACCCCTGTTCATCTTTATGGGGGTGATGCTGGAACGCTCCGGTGCCAGCGACAAGATGTATCATGCCATGCACCTGTGGATGGGTGGCCTAAGGGGAGGGCTGGCTATCGGCACCATAGTGGTCTGCACTATATTTGCCGCCTGCACCGGCATCATTGGGGCGTCGGTGGTCACCATGGGGCTTCTTGCGCTGCCGGCGATGCTTGGTCGTGGCTATGACAAGAATCTGACTGCCGGGACTATCTGCGCTGGAGGGACTCTGGGCATCCTGATTCCTCCCAGCATCATGCTGGTGGTCTATGGACCACAGGCTGGCATATCAGTGGGAAAGCTGTTCATCGCGGCCATCGTCCCTGGTCTGGTTCTGTCCACTCTGTTCATTAGTTATATAGCTGTAAGATGTTTCTTTAACCCCAGTCTGGGACCACCAATGCCCGTTGAGGAACGTAGAGTTCCCCTGGCTACAAAGTTGTCCATGCTTGGCACCTCACTGATGCCTCCTCTATTCCTTATCATGGCCGTACTGGGGACCATCTTCTTCGGGGTAGCTTCGCCCACGGAGGCTGCTGGCATGGGTGCCTTTGCAGCGATCATACTAGCTGCCGTGTACCGCAACCTGAACTTCCGCACGTTGAAGGAGACTGGCTACCGGACTATCCGAGCCACCGCCATGGTGTTTATGGTGGCGCTAGGGGCAAGCATGTTTGTGGGCGTATTCATGAAATTAGGGGGAGGAAAAGTGATAGGGGAGGCCCTAATGGGACTCCCTATTGGCAGGTGGGGCATCCTGGCAGCAATCATGTTTACCGTCTTCATATTGGGCATGTTTATCGACTGGCTGGGCATAGTCTTTATCATGGTTCCCATATTCACTCCTGTAGCCCAGGCGCTTGGTTTTGATGCTTTATGGTTTGCCATGCTCATCTGCGTCAATCTGCAGATGTCATTCCTCACGCCTCCCTTCGCCTACGCCGCCTTTTACCTGAAGGGCATAGCTCCTCCAGAGCTGTCAATAGGGGACATATACAAGTCTATTGTTCCCTTCCTGGCTCTTCAGGCCACGGGCCTGGTGCTGTGCATCTTCTTCCCTTCGCTGATAACCTGGCTCCCTGGTTTGATGATTACGGCACATTAGGAAGGTTGTCTGAGCTTGGACGATAGGAGAGGAAGGGCGCATATGAGGCTGGCATGGTTCGAGAGACAGGGGAATTGAATAGCGTCAAGACAAGAAGAAGAGGAGGAAACGGAAAGGGAAACTGGTCAGTGGCTGGGAAGGGAGCGCTGGCCTTTTCCTTGTGTTCTGTACGAAGAGCGATAAAGCGAATTTGAAGAGACGAGAGGGCATACAGAAGAGATGCCGAAAGCAATAAATAACGGGAGAGGTGTAAATTATGGAATTCTTAGGATATGAAAGACCAGATGGCACTGTTGGTGTGCGCAACTATGTAGCGCTGATCCCTGCTGGGAGATGCGCCAATGAGCTAGCAGCCAGGATTACAGATGAAGTTGGTGGGGGTGTGGTGGCCCTGCTTCACAATCATGGCTGCATTTATCTCAAGCCCGACAGAGAACGGGCATTACGGGCTTTAATAGGATTAGGGACAAATCCCAATGTGGCTGCGGCCATAGTGGTAGGCATTGGCTGTGAGGGGGTGACTGCTGAAGACATTGCTGAGGGCATTGCTAAGTCCAACAAGCCAGTAGAGGCAATGACCGTAGGCGGAGAAGGCGACTATCAGACGACTCTGGATAAAGGGATTAAGATGGCCAAAGAGATGCTGGGAGATGTTTCTCTTTTGAGAAGACAGCCGTTTGGGCTCGGCCAGTTGAGGTTGGCAATGAAGTGTGGTGGCTCGGACACCACGTCAGGTTTGGGATGCAACCCTGTCGCTGGATGGGCAGCAGATGCTATTATTGCGCAGGGTGGGAGTGCCGTCTTCTCTGAGACAGCAGAGCTCATTGGAGCTGAGCATATCATGGCCAAGCGGGCCGCGGACGAAAGCGTAGCCCAGCGTATCTATGAGGTAGTGGGCAGGATGGAGAAGAGAATCAGTGATGCCGGTGTGGATATTCGGGGTTCAGAGCCAACTCCGGGGAACATACAAGGAGGCTTGACTACCCTGGAGGAAAAGTCCCTTGGTGCTATTGCTAAGAGTGGGACTACTCCACTACGGGGCGTCTTGGAGTGGGGTGAGCGGCTCAAGAAGGAGGGACTTTTCTTTATGGATGGCTCGGCTAACACCCCCCAGATGTTCCTGGGACTGGCATCTGCCGGGGCGCAGATACTGACTTTCGGCTTCGGTGGTGGCTTGCCAGCTCGATTTCATAGCGTCCCCGCCTGCTCATGTGGTGCATTGCCTATACTGCCGGTGTTAAAGATACTGAGCAGCCCTAAAGATGCTAAGGAGAAGGAGTACTTCGATATCTATGCCGGCACCATTATCGAGGGGCAGGAGTCTATCCCTGAGGTAGGAGACCGGCTGCTTAAGGAGATTACAGCTGTAGCGTCGGGCAAGCCTACCAGGCTGGAAATGTTCTCTCACTATCGAGAGGTCATGGAGATGTACTCTACCAGCCCCATGATGTAGCTCTGGCTCTCTGTGGAAGACTGAGCGCAGTCAGTTTACCAGCAGCAATGAATTATGAAGCTGGATGGTGGCCGATTAATTATAGCTGGTGGAAAGCGATAGATGATAAGGTGAAGCTGAGGTAAGTAACTGTAAACATATTGCCTGAAGAAAGGAGCGAGCAATGGCAAGATATGCTGAATTGAGTCAAAAGCTAATGCGACTCTTGAGGCTAAGAACGTTACCAGTGGGCATCAAGTTATTTGAAAGAAGATCAGATATACCTAAAAGCTTTGAGATGATAGAGGAGGAGTGCAGTGTTTGCCAAGTTATTGGGCTAGCAAGATATCTTGAGAAAGCGGTAGCTGCAGTAAAAGAGGAGCTAACCGCTTGCCCGGTGGGTTGTTTCTCATTAGGTATGTGTGATCTCCCTAAACGGCTTGATGATTCCGCAGGTAAATGGGGGAAGACGCCTGAAGCTGGGTTAAGACAAGCTACGGATAGGATGGCGATTGAGAAAGGTAAATTTGAGGCGATGGGCGTGGCACCACTTGAAATTATGTCCATTGAACCTGATGTTGTGCAGGTATGGGGGCTTCCATATCAAATGGAGAGTTTTGCTTACGCAAGTGTTTGGGATGGGGGCGATAAATTGGAATTAAGCACAAATGGGCATGGCGCTAGCTGCAATGAGGTCTTGACTGTTCCCTATCTTACCGGTAGGGTAAGGCTAGCTATCGCGGATCAAGGGGACCGATGGCATGGGTTCGCTACTGAAGAGGAAATGATACTAGGCTGCTCTCTTCCAGAACTGGAAAGGCTCGCTGTCAATCTCTGGGAGTCTATGCAGAATATATACTATCCACGTAATTATAATACACTCAAACTAACGTACAATCCCAAGTATTCAGCAAGAACATATCAAGGGACTGAGTGAAGAATACACGTGACAAGGTAACTAATTAACGGGAGGAAAGCAATGAAGAGAAAGGCAGTTGTACTGAACAGCAAGGATAATGTTGCTACTGCGCTGACCGACTTAGAGGCAGGCGAGGTTTTGGAAGTGGAGGTGGATAAGGGTGCCGTTTCAGTGACTTTGGTCGACTCCATACCGTTTGGGCACAAATTTAGCCTCACTGATATAAAGTCCGACTCAGCCATAATGAAGTATGGTGAAATCATTGGCAAGGCTACTACAGATATTAAGCCGGGGCAGCATGTCCATGTGCACAATGTAGCCAGTACTCGAGGTCGCGGTGATGTAGCTAAGTAGGTGGTTGGCTGAGTTTCTGGGGTTATCCTCGTCCAGATGGTGCCGCAGGCACTAGACACTATGTGGGGGTAATCTCTACAGTGGCCTGTGCCAGCGATGTAGCTCAATGGATTGCTGAGCAGGTTCCGGGATGTGCCCTGTTTGCTCACCAGCAAGGTTGTGGTCAGGCCAAACCTGACATGGAGCTTGCACATCCCGCCTTATTACCAGTCTGGACTGGTGCATCAGATTCGGTGAGGTAATTCTGTGATTGCCGGGGAAACTGATAGCGGGACTGGTGCGGCAACAATCTTGCGATATTTGAATCGCGAACCGGGCGGGTTACTTAGATCGCGTGCGTAAGGAGGTGATATGAAAAGAGCTATAATGATGGATGAAAAGGACAATGTGGCTACTGCCCTTGTAGGCCTTGTTGCAGGTGAGAGGGTGGAGGTAGTCTCATCAGCGCAGGAAGTGCTGGAGCAAGTAATGGTAAAGGATGCCATACCTCTAGGGCACAAGATTGCGTTGGCGAATATGGCCGAGGGTGATGAAGTGATAAAGTACGGGGAAACTATCGGCAAGGCATCAAGGGATATCTCGGTGGGTGATTACGTACACATACACAATGTTGAGAGTATCAGACTTCCCTTAACAGAGCACATGCTCCGCTCAAAATAAAAAAGAGGCAGGAAAGGAGGAATGGTCATGGAATTTCTAGGGTTTGAAAGGCCTAAGGACCTGGTTGGAGTGCGTAGCATAGTGTTGGTAATGGCAATAGCAGATTGCACCGAGCCGGCAGCACGGATGATTGCAGAGGGCATGGAAGGAGCAGTACCAGTGACTCAGGATCATGGGTGCATTGCCATGGATGTGGTGCCGACGCTGGTCGGGGTAGCCCGGAATCCCAATGTGGCTGGAACCTTGCTAGTAGCCATGGGGTGTGAAGGCATACAGCCTGAGCCTTTGATAGAGGAGATCGCTAAGATGGGCAAACCGGTGGATGTGGTAAATATTCAGAAGATTGGAAGCACGCGCAGGGCTATCTCCCGCGGACGAGACCTAGCGAGAGGCATGGTGGAGCAGGCTAAGAAACAGCGAAGAAAGCCATTTGATGTCAGCAGACTGGTTGTTGGGGTGAAGTGTGGTGGCTCTGATACTACCAGCGGTCTTGCTGCCAACCCGGCCATAGGCGTAATGTCCGACATGTTGGTGGATGCCGGTGCTGCAGTAGTAATGATTGAGCCTATAGAGGCAATAGGTGCGGAGAAGCCGCTGGCCGCCCGTGCTGTAAATGAAAAGGTTAAACAGCAAATTCTGAAATGGATCGGTGACGAGGAGAAGCGGTGGACAGTCCCAGGTGCCGAGATGGACTTCATGTGCCGTGGGAATATTGAGGGTGGACTGACAACCCTCGAAGAAAAATCTCTGGGTGCCATACATAAGAGTGGTCACAGGCCGATCAAGGGAGTGCTCAAAAACACGGAGGACTACGTTGAAACTGTACCGCCTGGAGGAGGGTTCTATTTGCAGGATGGTACTCACTCGGAGCCTGCGGCGATGAGCTATATGGCGGCAGCCGGTGTACATATCGTTGTCTTCGCCACCGGGCGGGGTGGCACCTTCGGGCATGCTATCTGCCCTATTATAAAGGTAACCGGAAATCCAGATACCTGGTCCAGGATGAGTGAAGACATGGATATAAATGCCAGCACTATAATGGAGGGCAAGGAGTCTATAGAGAGTGTGGGAAAGAGGGTAGTCGAAGAGGTGCTAGCGGTAGCATCAGGCAGAATGACTCTAGGCGAGCAGTCGGGCTTGTACAATTTCTCGGTATGGAGGCGTGATCCTAGGCTTGAGGTGCTACTAGGTATTACTCAGCAATGGGATTAGCCATGCAAGGGTCGAAGGCTGAACTGACTTATGCAGGCAAAGGAGGTAAGCTGTCGCTAATCATGTGAACCGGTACACTATGTTGAGTTCACCGCGTGAGAAATGCTACGATTTCCGAAATACATTTGTGGCAGGCCGCAGTATCTAGATGTTATTGGCAGTTAAGTTGGTCAATAGGGTTTTGTTCAATGCCAAATGGAAAGCAGTTCGGACGGACAACTAGCGTCACGGACTTTTGGAAACAGAAGACTCCTTGCTGGCAGCTAGCGCGTTGCCCCGGATCGATTCAGACCGATTGCCCTGCCCCTAGGCACAGACAATGCGCCTGTTGGGAAATAGAAGGCACCTATTGCAAGTGGATTGACTGGGGGTCTCTTGGTCGAGACACCTCAAGCTGCGTGATTTGCGAGGTTTACCATAGATATGGCAAAGGCCAGGACATCGAGCTGAAACTATGGGGACAGGGCATTCAGTTACTCGTTGAGCCACGATAGAATACAGACTTGGACCAACCGCTGGCGGGTTCCTTCTAAACTGGGAGGAGTGGAGAAGATCGACACGGCTATTCTTGTCGCGAGTAAGACGGAATTTCGCACATTTGTTGACAACATCATTCAGGAAAACGAAGTCCATGGTGTTAGTCGCAAAGCACCGGGTTTTACCTTTGATCGGTTATTTGCTGCTGAAGAGCTATGCCTGGATTATGACATTACTGTGCTGCCACCCAGCAAATATCTTCTTCCTGCCCCAGAGTCCTTGCTCAAGTTCAGTTTAGCACCAGAATTGAGGGTGTATGGTGGCGCTGAGGTAAGGCCCAGTGTCATTCTTGGTATTCATCCATATGATTTGCACGCTTTGAAGCTTCTCGATGCTGTGTTTATTGGCGATCTGGTAGATGTGAACTATCGGGCGCGGCGAAGTGCTACAGCCATAATCGGTGTGGACTGCCTCAATCCCTGGCCGTACAGTTTTGCAGCTAGTATGGGGACAGCCTTGCCACCGGCAATATTTGACGTGTGGCTCACTGATCTGGGTGATGAGTATCTGATCGAGGTTGGTTCAGGCCGAGGCGATGGCTTGGTCAAGAGGTATCTCAAGACAAGAAGCGCTAGTGAGATTCAGATAAAGGAAAGGGCCAAGCTGCGTGAGGACTCGCTAAGCAGATATCAGTTGTCCTTGGATGTGTCACCCCGGGAAATAGCCGAGCTCCTAGATAAGAGCTGGAATAGCCCGCTATGGGAAGAACTGGGACAGAAGTGCTTCAGTTGTGGTTCATGTACTATGGTTTGCCCGACCTGTGTTTGCTTTGACGTGCGGGACAAGATGGAATTGAACCAGAAAAAGGGCGAACGCTACCGGCTTTGGGATAGCTGCATGTTTGAAGGCTTTGCCAAGGTAGCTAGCGGCGAGAACTTCAGACCAACAGGCAGCGATAGGCTGAGGCATCGCTTGTATCGAAAGGGCAAATATATGCTCGAGCGCTGGGGAGAACTGGGTTGCGTCGGTTGTGGACGATGCGTGCATGCCTGCCTGGTTGATATCGCCAGCCCAGTATATGTCTACAACTGTCTGGCGAAGGAGGCTAAGTAGTGGTCGTGGATGCCGAATTAGCGAGCTCCATTTATCTGCCCATGCTGGCAGAACTTGTCCAGGCAGAACGTCTCTCTCAAAGAGAAAAGCTGTTACGACTCCGATTAAGGGACGGTGGTCATTTAAACCATAGACCGGGGCAGTTTGTTGAGGTGTCTGTCTTTGGCATTGGGGAGGCACCGATTTCGGTTGCCTCATCCCCCAGCCGTGATGGTGCATTTGAACTTGGTGTCAGGGTGGTGGGCAATGTGACACGGGCGCTGCACCAGCTACAGCCTGGCGACACAGTGGGCATAAGGGGTCCGTTTGGTAATGGCTTCCCGCTGTCGGAGCTTCTACGACGGGACCTGCTCTTTGTGGCCGGTGGCATTGGGCTCTGCCCCCTCCGGTCTATGATCCAGTATGCCGTAGACAAACGTGAGCAGTTTGGCAGAATCTTCCTCCTTTATGGCTGTCGTGAGCCGACGGAGCAACTCTTCTCTGGAGAGCTTGATGAATGGCGACAGCGGCCTGATACTCGGGTTCTGGAGTCAGTAGACCGTTGCCCACTGGATGTGGCTTGGGAAGGAAGGGTGGGCGTAATTACCACACTCTTCCCTCAACTGAACATAGACCCCAATCGGACGACAGCCCTGGTGGTCGGCCCACCAGTGATGTATCGCTATGTGATAGCCGAGTGCTTGAAGAAGGGTATCGACAAGAACAACATATTCCTTTCATTGGAGCGCCGTATGAAATGCGGGATGGGGTTCTGCGGGCATTGTCAGATAAATAACGCATATGTCTGCCTCGATGGGCCCGTATTTAGCTATGCCCAGCTTAGCAAGCTTGAGGAGACAGAGGTATGAAGCCAAAGGTGGCTGTGTTTGATTTCACCTGTTGCGAAGGCTGTGAACTGCAAATACTTAACTGTGAAGAAGAGATGCCTGACCTAGTGGCTGCTCTGGATATCGTCACTTTCCGAGAGGCGATGACGGAACACAACGACTACTACGACATCGCCTTTATTGATGGTGCCTGTTCCAGAGAGTCAGAGGTAGTTCGGCTAAAAGAGATAAGAGCTAGGGCAAAAATGGTGATACCTATAGGAGCCTGCGCCTGTCTGGGTGGGGTCAATTGCCTGAAGAATTCTCGCTCTATGGATGAAGTGCTCAAGGCTGAGTATGGTGACGCCGCTCGTTACTACGATACTATCCCGGCCCGGCCGATAAGTGCGGTGATACCCATTGATTTTTTCATTCCTGGCTGCCCGATTGTCAAAGAAGAATTCATACGTGTGGTTCAAGAAATCCTAGCGGGTAGGACTCCCTACCAACCGAGTACCCCGGTCTGTGCTGAATGCAAGATGGCCGGGAACGTTTGTGTATTTGATAAAGGCATGACTTGCCTCGGCCCGGTAACACGGGGCGGTTGCCAAGCCAGTTGCGTCACTGGTGGCGCTGTCTGCTGGGGTTGCCGTGGCCTAATTGACGAGCCCAACGTAAACAGTGAGAAGGAAATCTTGGAGAAGGCCGGGCTTTCTGTGGGAGATATACTGAAAAAATTCGACCTGTTCAATGCTTGTCAAGAGGTTACCTGGAAGTGAGAAAGATTGATATAAACGTGCGCCAACTGACTAGAGTAGAGGGTCATGGCAACATAATAGTGAGGGTATCCAACGGCAGAATCGAGGAGGTGAAATGGGAGATAACTGAGTCTCCGCGCTTCTTTGAAGTGATGCTTCGTGGTAGACCGTGGCATGACGTTCATGTTTTGGCCTCCCGTATCTGTGGTATCTGCTCGGTATCACATCAGCTGGCATCCTTACAAGCTACTGAAGCCGCTTTTGGTATTCAACCCTCAGAGCAGTCCACACTACTCAGAAGACTTCTTTACGTTGGCGAAATAATAGAAAGCCACATGTTACACATTTACCTTCTCGCCTTACCCGATTTACTGCATGCTGGGAGTGTATTCCCACTGCTGCACTCCAGTAAGGATATCGTGCTCCGCGGTCTACGGCTTAAGAAACTGGGCAATGAAATTATGGAGATAATCGGCGGGAGGTCAATACATCCTCAAGCGATTGTGGTGGGTGGGTTTGCCCGTGTACCTAGACACCAAGATCTACTATATCTTCAGGGCAGGTTGAAAGAAGCTTTGCCTGACCTAGAGGCGACGGTGGAGTTTTTCAGAGGCCTAGAGTTACCCGAGTTCTCCCGGCAGACAGAGTATATTGCCCTCAAGAACCCAGAAGAGTATGCTTTTGTGCGTGGCAGTATTTCCTCTACAGATACTGGAATAGCTGCTCTGGACCAATACTTGGACATTACCAATGAATACTGCGTGCCCCATTCTACAGCCAAATTCACTAGACACGTTCTTGAATCCTACGCCGTTGGAGCACTAGCTAGGATTAACAACAACTATGAGCAATTGAACACTCTGGCAAAGAAGGCAGCCAATGAGTTAGGCCTTGAGCCAATCTGCTGTAACCCATTTATGAACAATGTCGCCCAGGTAGTGGAGACGATCCACGAGGTGGAGGAAGGCATAGACCTAATCAACCGACTGCTTCGAATGGTCATGCAGGAGGAGGACATCGTTGTTCCAGTCAAAGCTGGACAAGGAGTCGGGGTGGTGGAAGCTCCGCGTGGCTTGCTTATTCATGACTATACATATGACAACAAGGGTCACATTGTAAGAGCGAATTGTGTCACTCCCTCTAATCAGAATCACGGTAATATCCAGCACAACCTAGAGGCTTTGGTTCACCAGCATTTAGATAAGAGCGAGAATGAGCTCAGGCTACTTTGTGAGATGCTGGTTAGGGCCTATGATCCATGTATTAGCTGCTCTACCCACTAGCTGCAGCTACAACCTGCGGAGCATCTGTACTCATACTGGCAAACCCGACGTAACGTTCTCCAACTGGACGATTTTGGCTATTTATGCTCGTCACACATTCTGTCAGGTATTGCAGTGACAACTCTGTATGAATAAGCGCACAGCACCGGTTCTGGAGTATGAAGGTAGTGAGTTGGAATCCAATCCAACGAGCAAGACCTGCTGAAACGACCTAACACTTATGCCAGAAGTTGCCTGGCAGGCACAATCTGGTGGAATCCATAACTCCGGTTACAGCAGGTACTGTCTCAACTTTCGAAACCATGATGCACCAAACCGGGAGCACACTTCCGGCCCGAAGGCCAAGATGTCAAAGCAATACGTTATCGTTTCCCTTCAGGAGCAATGTGCGACTGCTAGCCCTCTTTGCCAAATACTTGTCTCGCTATGATCAGTTTCTGTATTTCGTTGGTGCCCTCGTATATCTCCGTTATCTTGGAGTCCCTATAGATTTCCTCCACTTTGTATGTGGACTGGTCATGCTCCAGTAGCCTCATGAAGCCGTAACCACCGAATATCTGGACACCCTCTCTAGCCATATCTGCAGCACATTCAGTGCCGGAGTATTTCGCTGCTGCCGCCTCTGGTTCTGGGAACTCCACACCTTGATCCATCCGCAGGGCGGCCTTGGAGTACAGATTCCGAGCATTCTCTATCTGAATCGCCCTTTCCGCTATCCTAAACCGCCAGTATTGGAACTGACCAATCTTCTTCCCAAAAGCCTCTCTGTTCTTCATATACTCAACGCTTTCATCAAAGGCTGATTGCGCCATACCAACACCACTGGCGCCAATTCCTACTCTGCCATAGGTCAGTGTTCCCAGGGCGATATGTAATCCCCTGCCTTCCTCCCAAATAAGGTTCTCCACAGGAACCTGTACATTGTCGAAGTATATGTCGGAGGTCAGTTGCCCCGCGTTGCCTATTTTCTTGTCCGGCTCTCCAACCCTGCAGCCCTTCGAATCCAGGTCAATGACAAGCATACTTAGCTTGCCGTCGGTATTGACCAAGGCGGTTACAAAATCAGCTACACAAGCGTTGGTGATAAAGCGTTTCTGACCATTCACAACGTATTTGTCCCCCTTCTTGGTAGCCATTGTCTTCAAGGCGCCAATCGACAGGTCGGTACTGGCGGTGGGCTCAGTAGTAGCAAAACAGCCGATTCTCTCTCCTGTTGTCATCCGCTTTAGATACTGCTGTTTCAAGAAGTCTGATCCATACATCAACGCGTGACCTGCTAGAATACAATGGACATCATAAATAGCAGCAATGCTATCGCTTACGTATGCCAACTCTTCGACTGTCACTACTGTAGCGCAGACAGGATACTTCAGACCAAGACCTCCGACCTCTCGGGGGAATGGTATTTTGTAGAAATCCTGCTTAGCCAGTTCATAGAAAATATGTGAGGGAAAATTCTCCTTGTGCTCCTCTTGGTGAGCAATCTGATACCCTACAGGCGCGATCTCCTTTACGGCGAATTCTCTTGCCTTTTTTCTTATTTCCTGCGTCTCTTCCGGCAAAATCATATCGTGGTAGAGTATGTCCTGGATCCTCGGTGGTAATTCTCTCATATCAGTTCCTCCCCTTCGCATTTGACTGCTGGAAGCTCCGCCCTTTGCTGGTCTGGGCATTCAATCAGACAACAAATGTTCCAGATAGTAAGCTTGCCGAGCCCTTATTCGCCAAGTGAATTCTGCAAATCTTTTGCAATATCTCCCAGCTCGAGCTGTTCAAGCTTTCGCTTGGTAGGCCACCCCGAGTCTGGGTTCCATCCCCGTTCGTCGTAATACTCGGACAGAAGGGCAGCAAGGCGCTCCCGAGAGATCGGCCCGAATTCTTTGCCCTTCCAGCTAACTGTTTCAGTCATCCACCTTTCGGGACCCATGTCCTGCTCTTTTTTGCCTAATCCGTCTCTCACCTTAAAGGCCTTCTCCACATTCCATCTTCTCTCCATATCCCGGAGTATCGCAGCGGCGTCTTTTTCAATACCGGTTAGTGCGCTATAAATCCGGGCTATTCTATCTACACCAAATACATTGTAAATAGAGCGAGCGCAGATTCCTGTGGAATCTAAGAGGCTATAGAATTCGTCGTAGTACTTAGCGAGGCGAGGTACATTGTAGCCTCCCTCGTTACCACCTGTCGGTGTGTTAAGAATGACATCCTGGCGATCCTCAGGAACACCTATCATCTTCATGAGGGGCTTCAGAGTCTCAGGAGACATTACAGTACCAAGACTAAAGGTTTGCAGGGTAGGATAAGCCCCCTTGGTATTTGTAAAAAGTGAGAACATCTCTGGGCTGAAAATGGTAGTCCGTGGGTCATAGATAGTGTCCACGCCCTTCACATGGACAGCATACTTTGGAGCGTCGCCACCAATCCTCTGCCCCATCCGATGACATCCTTCTGCTAAGAGGTTGCCAAACCCTTGTCTTAGCGCTATCTTGGGAATAAGCTCATGCATTAAGTCTGCTGAACCCCACTCCAACACCATTCCGTCGGTATCCTTCTGGGTTATTATTCCTCTATCGTAAAGCTCAGTGGCATAGGACACGGTATTGACTATGGAGAAGTAATCCATTCCATATCGATCACAGAGGTCCGCACACATGATGGTTTCCTCATAGTTCTTAATGGTATATGTGACGCCGAAGGTCTGAATTGTCGAAAGGATACAAGACAGAGAAGCTACCTTGCCATCGTACTTACCTCCCTTTACCTTTATGGCATGTTTACAACCAACAGGACAAGCCATGCAAGACACATCGCCATTTTTGAGCCTACCAATGAATTCCGTATTTCTGAAGAAGTTATCGTGTACACCTTCAAAACAGCCTTCTTGTTGGTTCTTAACAGGAAAGAGCCCCGAGCGTTCAAAGTGTCCCAGCCCAATAAGGGAGCCAAGAGCTCTCCATGCCGGGAAATAACGCTCCCCCATTATGTCTTTTTGAGCAGTGCTACAGAGTTCGCGAAATGCTGAGCGATCAGCTATCTCAATATCCTTTGTCCCCCGGGCGACAATGGCCTTAAGGTTCTTAGAACCCATCACCGCACCAAAGCCCTCCCTGGCAAAGAGAGAAAACTTATTGGAGTTTATAGAAGCGTACCTGACCAGATTTTCCCCTGCTGGTCCAATGCATGCTACATTCCATTCATCTCCATACTTGCTCCAGAGGATATCCGTGGTCTCCATGGCATCCTTGCCCCAGAGGTCACTGGCATCAAGGATTTCCACTTCGTCATCCAAGACCTTAAGGTATACTGGCCTGTCTGCCTTGCCTGTGATCACCAGTTCATCGTAGCCAGCGAACTTAAGATTATACAGTCCTCCGGTACCCGAGTAAGCTAGGCTTCCAGTCTGAGGGGATATTGACATGAAACTGACTCTACCGGCACCAGGAGCAAAGGTACCAACTAAAGGCGGTACATTGATCAATATGGCATTTTCTGGTGAACTGAACTCTGTCTTAGGCTTTATGATGTCGTAGGCCAGCCTGGAGTTAATTCCTGGGCCACCAATAAAGTTGCTCATAACCTCTTTGGAGAGCGGCTCCGTCGCGCTAGTTTTGCGGGTTAGATCAACATATAGGATCTTACCTGCATATCCTCCTATCTTTGCCATTAGCGCACCTCCATCTTTCTAACTTTTACAATAGCATCCCAAGGGCAGTAGTCGGCACAGAAACCGCAGTTAGTACAATTTGGCAGGAAGCTGATCATGAACCTGCTTCCCTGCTCATACCTTGAGATCCTAAGTTTTGCCTTGGACAAGCTGAAGACACCCTCAGTAAAATAGGAACAGGCTAATTGACAGGTTAAACACCCTGAGCACTTGTCTGAAGGTAAGTACATAGTAAACGGCTTAGCTTGTGCTGATTGTGGCACTTCTCGCCTCCTTCTTTTGTTGAGTCTCCTTGTCTGTTGACGGGAGTTGATGATAGTAACAGAATCAGCATCTCTGGTGCAAGTTGGAAGCAGCGCAAACTGATAGGGAAGTGAACAAGGATAACGAATCTTGGCGACTGGTATGTTATAGTCATAGTTGCTCAGAAACGGGGTAGTAAGGCATATCAAAGTGATGTTGCGAAGACTGGATTGGCAGAGAAAGAGGTTGTCGGGAGCAGGATGGGGAGTTTTTCAGCGGTATTTCCCCTTATTTCTGATATTGTGGATCCTCTTTGTGCTATATCCTAACCCATTCAACTTAATTATCAGCATGCAAAGGGTTTTTAGCCCGGACGTTGACCCTGATGCTGTCAGGTTCGTGCTGGGAGACTATCCTTCCGATCCCGCAGCGATAGAAGAAGTAGTCCTGGAAAGAATACCCTATTATTACGACTGGGAGGTCCACAACATGCCGTGGTATTTCCCGACCACCAGAGCAGTGTTGGAGAAGGGCAGAGGGGACTGCAAAGCCAGAGCTATAGTTCTCGGTTCCATTTTAGAAGCAAAACACATCCCATATCGCATTAACTCTTCGCCCATACACGTATGGGTGGAATATGAAGGCAAAGTGGAGACTTCGATTGAGAACCCTAGAGCCAGGTTTTACCAACAGGACCCTGAAACAGGCAAAAAATTCTTCCAGATTCCTGATATTGGGTTGAGAGAGGTAATGAATTCGACTTGGCGGGGTTTCTGGCATCCTATGCCAGATGGTAGAAAGGCCCTTTTGCTCTCAGGCATATTTGTTTTGGCATTAATCAGGGTACTTTTGTACAAAAACAGGGCTGTAGGTATTGACAAGATTTAGCACTTGTAGCAACAATATGGAAAGTCCAGAAAAAGGAGGGTGTCATGGCAACAGCTTATTGTATGAAGTGCAGAAAGAAGGTCGAGATTAGAAATCCCAGGGAGATTACACTCAAAAATGGTAGACCTGCAGTACAAGGTGTCTGTCCTGGGTGCGGGACGAAGGTGTTTAGGATAGGTAAAGCCTGATTTCTTGATTACCTAGTAGCTAGCTGTTTAGGGGGGGAAGGGGGATTCCGAATCTAACTTCTCCCGGATGGTCAAGGTCCAGGGGAAGTGAGGAGGATTCTTGGAAGTCCATCCCCAGTGGAATGTGAGAGCGGGTGACGTTGTCAAAGGGCTGATGTCGCTCGCCTTTAGTAAGTGAAGGCGAGCGACATGTCTGTTTCGCCCAAGCTGTGCTCCGAAGCTTGCCTGTCAGCGTGCCTCACATCCAGGATCCTTCCACAAATCTTGGCGGCTTCCGATTCGAGATACTTAGATTCTTTTGAGAGCGGTTTGAGGATTAACCTGTTTCGCCCAAAGAAAATATGGTCCAGAGTCTGATTTTGAAATGGTTCCTCGATTCTATGGGCGATTTTTCTGAGGAAATCCCTTTTTGCCTCTTCGGTTCTCCTGGCAAATCTTTTGTGGCTGCTACCTCCTTTCTTGTGCTCCTTGTGGATATATCCAGTGCCAGTTTTTGATTCTACTAGGTTATCGCCGTGGAAAATTCCCACAGCATACGAGCCCCACGTTACAAGCATAACTCCGATGGTGTATTTCTCGTGGAGTATTTCCTGTAAAGCAGCGATATCAGGTTTGCCAAGTGAAATCTTGTTTTCGCTAATGGGGAATGGCGGCAGCATTATATATCTGTGGCCACTTGCCTGCCAGAATATGACTGCCCCTGTCCTGTACTTCCCTGCTCCTTGAATGACGGCTTTGGTATTGGCTAAATCTTTGATTTCGCCGAGCCATGTAATATGTTTGGGATCCAGCGATAGTTCATTCATATAGTAGGGAAAAGAGGACGGTTTCAGATATAGGGTTAGGCAATCTTCAGTGCTGGCTCGAATTTCAGCCAGGAGCTTGTATAGCTTTCTTTTGGTAACAGCTTGCTTCTCCATACAGGTTCTATCCCATGATGTGCAATCTGAATGGCTGACCAGCGATATATTCTAAGCTCCTGGAGCGAGTATCATCAATATCTCATTAGATTTCTGGTTACCGAGCTTGCTATAGCTTCGGCGATGATATAATAGGGGGAGCAGTTCTTTAGTTCAAACTGGGAAGGTCGAGTGTAATGGTCAAAGTAGTAACTGACAGCACCTGTGATATTCCTGTTGAGATAGCTAGCCAGCTTGACATCACTGTGGTGCCCCTACGTATACAAATTGGTAGTGAAACTTATCGCGATGGTACAGGGCTTAATGCTGATAGAGTGTATCACGAGTTAATTCATGGTCGGGAACTTCCCAAGACCTCTACGCCGTCGCCGGGGGACTTCGTCACGGTGTATAACAAGCTGGCTGCTGAAAGTGGTGAGGTTGTCTCTATTCATCTCTCTCCTGGCTATAGCGGCACATGTGATGTTGCCAGGTTAGCCAGTAGTTACATCAGCGATAAGTGCCGTGTGGAAGTGGTGGATTCGAACTCGGTCTCCGTAGGCTTAGGGCTTGTGGTTATAGCTGCTGCCAGAGCAGCTCGAGAAGGCAAGAACTTAGAGCAAATCATCGACATGATGCGACAGCTTGTCCCACGAGTTCACCTGTTTGGAAAGGTGGACAATTTCTCTTATCTTTTCAAGGGAAAGCGCTTTCGGCTATCTAGAGGGCTCATTCTCTCAGGGAGAATAAGCATGGCTTTGGGTATTAAGTTGCTGGGTGAGGCCCACGGTGGTGGCAAAATACGTTCTCCCAAGTTGGTTTTTGGCCGAGCGATGGCTTTGCATTGCCTGAAGCGTTGGGCGGAAAAGTCTTCCAGTGTAGAGGAGATAGCTATTGCTTACTCTGCCACGCTTGATGAGGCAGAGGTGCTTGCCCAACGCCTGGAAGCGTTGATCCCCGGGGAACATATCCTTATTACAAGACTTGGTTGCGTCACATCCACATATATCGGGCCTGGGACGCTGGTCATGGCTCTGATTGGAGGAAAAGAGGCATAGAGTGGAACCTCTATATCTAGAGTCATATCGCAGCGGCGAGCTCAGGCGCAGGGCTGAGGCATTGGAGATACGCTTGGCATCGTGCGATATCTGTCCCAGGGAATGTCATGTTAATCGTCTGAGAAATGAGCTTGGGTTTTGCCATTCTGGATACCTGCCCATAGTGTCTGCAATTTGCGACCATCATGGTGAGGAGCCAGCTATTTCGGGTAACAAAGGAACTGGAGCCATCTTCTTTGGCAACTGCAACATGAGATGCGTTTACTGTCAGAATTATCACATCAGCCAAAACCCAGAGTGCCAGGCTTCCAAGGAGATGGATTTCCACGCCCTGGCTGAACACATGATGTATCTTCAAGATGAGTTAGGCTGTCACAACATCAGCTTCATTTCGCCTTCTCACTTTGTGCCTCAGCTGGTTCGAGCAATCTTGGAGGCGGTGCCGATGGGGCTAAGGGTGCCTATAGTCTACAACACTAACGCCTATGATTCTGTTGCATCGCTTCAGGCACTGGACGGGATTGTGGATATCTACCTGCCTGACCTGAGGTATGCCTCTGATACTTGGGCAGGAAAGTTCTCCCATACCAGTGACTATGTGATGCGGGCTCGTCAAGCTATTCTTGAGATGCATCGACAGGCAGGGGATGAGCTAGTTTTGGACGATTCAGGCTTGGCTGAGAGGGGGTTAATCGTACGTCATCTTATCCTGCCCAGCGGGCTGGCGGGTAGTCGCGATACGCTCACCTGGCTGGTTCATAATGTTTCACCCCAGGTTACCGTGAGCATCATGTCTCAATACTACCCAGCATATCTAGCCAATCGAATACCGAAGCTGTGCCGTAAGATCACGAGTTCAGAGTATTCACAAGTCTTTGAATTGCTTGATGAACTGGGGCTAGACCATGGCTGGGTTCAGGAGATGGATGCGGCCGAGAACTATCTGCCTGATTTCGAGCGCGGCGGTCATCCATTCTCATCGGAGAAGCCGAATCTGAGCACGGTAGCAAAGCCTGGCTGACGGGGACTTATGTGAAAAGCCTGGGTCACATCTGATTCTTGGCAGTCAACTTGTCACTGATTTCGTTGAGTGACACTTTGCCAGCAGACAAGACCATTCTTAGTGCATCGTCAATGGATATGTCGGTATGGACAATGTCAGGTTCCCTTACTATCTCCAGATAGCCTGACGTTGGATTCGGCGAGGTTGGAATGAAGACAGTGAAAAGTTTTTCACCGGACTTGTCGTACGACTCATTCGTGACAAAACCTATAGCTCTCATGCCCTTCTTGGGGAATTCTACCAACACAACTTGCAGAAAGCCACTTTCGCTAGGGGTAGAGAAGCTCACCAGGATTTGTTTGATACCCGTGTGGAGTTGCCGAACAAGCGGCACCCTCGCCAGCAGGGATTCGCCGTAGTGAATCAGTTTCCTTCCGCCGACATTGCTGACTATGACTCCAATCAGGAGAATCAATACTATCGTTGCGCCAAAGCCCACGCCAGGAATAGTGCGACCCACTACGGACCTGATTATGGGCTGCAGAACATGGTCTATAGCGTTGAAAATCCAGAGTAATATCAATACCGTGGCGCCGAGGGGTACAACGATGAGAAAACCCGCGAGGAAGTCTGCCCTCAATTTCCTGCGGAGCCGACCTTTAGATGGCTTCCCAGTATGCTTCATTGCGTTTGGTTTTCCTGTGTTGCAAAGTACACTGCCTTCTTCTGGTAAGCAGTTGATATCATTGTAACACTGTCAGTCGTCAACAGGAAACGAAACACAGTGACTCCGAACCAATCAAAGCTTACCTGGAGGGTGGCCCAGTTAATGGAGAGAGCAGGCTGCCTCATTTTGAACGTGACGGCCATTCTTTCCTGTAGCAGAAGGCGGAGGGCTGAGCCATATCCTCTGGTTGATGTCTTCTTTGCTTGCTGGTATCTGATTCAATCCAGATTTGCATAAGCACCAATTACAGCTATGAGCTACTCCAAAAATTGTGAAAAATCGGCTGGAGATCGCCGAAACCGCAAAAGGTGGTACTTGCCTGTCACTTATTGATAACGAATTTGTAGTTAGAGGTTGATTGTGAATTGAAACTTGCCACTATTGGGAGCCGGGAGGAAGACCGGATATCAAAGCAGGCTAACCTCTGCTGAGAGAGGGCTGTTGAGCATGCGTTTACACGTGGTGTTATAATTAACATGGTTTGATGATGCGGTAGGAGTAACCAATGGCTGGGACAAAGGTGAGCTCTAAAGATGTGCCGTCTGTGAAGCAACCTCTACTCAATGTTGAGCCTGAGGAAGCTTCCAGACTCATACAAGGGCGGGTGAAAATGGGATGCGAAATCTACAAGACGGCAGGTCGCCAAAAGGTAGACTTGTATATTATGGCACAAAGACTTGATAAGTGGGACAAATACAATAGGACTCTTCTAGAGACTATTTTTGTTACCACGTCATTCGCTGAAAAGTATGAAGCTTGTGTAGTCCCTATCAAACCTTCAAGAGGGATGTCTACGGCAAACTTGACGGCTGCACTGAGGGTGTGGCTTGCAACCAAGAGTAGGGAACTCGAGTCAATTGACGGGCAACTAGAGCTATTCGAAAAGAGACCTCAACCAGTCCTGGCCAGACAGGACGCAATTAGACCTGCAAGTAACAAGGTCTTCATAGTCCACGGTCATGATGAAGCTATCAAACAGTCAGTAGCCCGCTTTCTAGAGCGCTTAGACCTAGATGTCGTGATTCTACACGAGCAACCAGACAAAGGACAAACGCTAATCGAAAAGCTCGAGTCACACTCATCAGAAGTTGACATTGGCTATGCAGCTGTTCTTCTCACTCCTGATGATTTGGGAAAACTAGCATCGGAAAAGGGCGAACTATCTCCAAGGGCACGCCAAAATGTTGTCTTTGAACTTGGATACTTCATAGCTAAGTTAGGAAGAGAAAGGGTACGTGCCCTCTACTGCAAAGGCGTAGAACTTCCAAGCGACTATCAAGGCATACTATATACAGAATTAGATGACGCTGGAGCATGGAAACTGAGCCTGGCAATAGAAATGAAGGCCGTCGGCTTTGACATAGACCTCAACAAACTCGCACAGTGACACTAATGGTAGCCTGTGTCTTGTCGGCTGCATTTCTCGATATTAGAATTTTGGTATACCACAACTACGAGAAAAACTCGATACCAAGTAGTGCTGACCTTATATCTCATAACTTCCTCAATATCCATTCCGGCCTCACTAACTCTATAGCTCCAGATTCATAGCTATTTTGACCAGCGGTTTGACAATCCTCTGTGTTAAGCAAATGTTGGCCTCGTATAGGTCTTCTATATGAGGCTGGTTGAAGGTATAATTGAATTAAGAGGGAGGTACGATCAAAATAGGAATTCTTAGAGGATCACACTTTAATGTGCCCAAATTGTGACTTCACGCTACATCTCGGCTACATGCCTGATAAGTAGCCCAACCGTAGAAGGGAGTAGAAAAAAGGTGGAAGGTGCCACTATTTGAATCACAAGAGTCAAGGACTAAACGCATACTTGACCCGACCACTAAACGTTTGATAAATCGGGTAGGCGAAGCGGTGGGTGATGGACATTACTGCAACGTCTACTGTGCTTGGTTCGCAGGCGCGTCGTTTCTGGCTCACTCATTTGTGACAGAGGTAGAATCCGTAAAGAGAGTTTGGGGCAAAGGTGATGAACAAAGAGCTATCCCACTATATGAGGTGTGCGTTCAACCGATGATGTCTGTATGGTTCAGGCAAGTTGAGAGGCCGAAGGAAATTCCAGAAAGCGTGAAATTCCAAGGCAAGAAAAATGCCATATCCAATGTGCTTGATTTGATTGGGAATCATTCCGAGGAGAAGGTAAGGGATTTCCTTAATCTAGACACGCAATACAATTACGAGCAAGACTTTGCTGAAGTACGCAAAAATACAGGGGAAGAGGGGATATCGACCTGGTATGCTACTCTGCTTATAGCGAGAATGAAAGAGGCTTGGGGCTTTGAAGGAATCATTCAGTGGGATAGACAAGTTTTCCCAATAAAGGAGTCGAATGATTACAGCTTCACAAGATGGGCTTCACTCACCGACATAGTCGAACCCACCGATATCGGAATAAAGGATATTCTCTTGCTTACTACACTATGGATACCACAGGCGGGAATTGCGATGTTTGACTATTTTGACGCAATCAACAAGTAGGCATTGGCTTATCTGAATATAAAGCAAAAAGAATGGCTTTAAAGAAAAAGAATGAGGTAGCCCAGCCAACGGATTTGGAGAGGGGGTAGACTATTAGACACAATTCAAAAAATATGGCGGTATTGTTGATAAGCTCTCACTCTTTTGAAGGCGTTGACTCGTTTAATTGGTTTGAAGAGCTACCCCAGATATCCGATTACGACATCATTATCCTGGATACCCCTAGAATATTTAGTTTCTGGTCTTCGGCTGGGAGATTAGAGCATTTGGGTGGAAACGAATATTCTCTTCCTGAGATAGACGAAACTGCTAAAAAGATAAAGTCCAATCTTCTGTTAGTTAGGGGAAAACTAGTGGAGATGCTGGAATTCGACGTAACTGTATACGCTCTATATAGCCCCGATATCCGTATTGGGACTAAAGTTGATAGTTCGCGTTTTGTCTCTGGTTTCCCTACTACTTATACTAGGCAGCCTCTCTTTGAAGCTTATCCTCGTCCAAAGTGGTATCTCAGTGAATTCATTAATACTAATGCGTGGTGTCCAATATCAATAAAGGCGGTTGTGCAAGAGGGTAAGGTCATATGCATGAAAGATAAATCTTACGAAGAATATTTCAAAAGTTTCAAAGGATGGCAATATTATTTCGTCCCTGGCTCTTTAGGAATTGATGAACTCAAGAGCAATTATGAGAGCAGGTGGAGAGTAACTATTGAACTGAGTCCTATTGCTACCAATAAGGTAAATAAACCCATAGCCCTAGAACTTATTCCGCTGTTTCATAAGTGGGCAAGTGGATGGGAAGCTGACGAGGGTGGTCAGAGTTTTCTTCCACAAAAGATAGGTGGGCATCTAGTATTATTACCAGTTTACCACCTATATGATACAAGGTCTCTCATTGAGGTTCTTTTGCGACAAATTAAGCTGTTTGAAAAGGCATCACCACCACCCTGGGTTAGCGCTATCGAAATTCCGGGAGAAGCCTCACTCAGCAATGAAATAGCTACTGAGAAACTAAGTTTAGGAGTAATAGAATCCAAGATTAATGGACTTGAAGATTCGCTAGACGAACTTCAAAAATACAAAGAGCTGCTATATGAGACTGGGCCTACACTCCAGAATCGTGTTGAGTCGACTCTTGAGGGATTGGGGGCAAGCATTGAGCCATCGCCTGCATCAGATGAATTCATAATTAGTGTTGGTGACAAGAAAGCAGTGATAGAAGTAAAGGGAGTTGAAGGTGAAATTCGCAAACGGCACCTAGATCAGTTAATCTCAGACAGGGACGCATGCAGCAAACTTACCGGCCAGAATATAAAGGGAATACTGATAGGAAATGCTTGGAGATTCTCTCCTTTGGAGCAAAGAGGTATGTCTGGGAAACCAATATTCACAGATTCTGTGGTACAAAGAGCTCGGAATCAGGATATTGGGCTTATCTCTACGGTTCAACTTTTTAATGCAGTTTGTAAAGGGCAAAAAGAACCGCAATGTAAAGAAGAGATATTGAACAAAATCATTAATGGCACAGGTGTAATTCAATTTTAATTAGGATAGTGGCGACATCGGGTTTTGAAATTCACCGCACAGTCAAAAGTGCCGTCAAAACCTCACTGAATTAAGGGTGCCTTTCAGATTGCGTCCCGATTTATAGCTAAATTGATAAACCGTTGTTGAACTGTAAGCCTATTTGAATTTAAGGTTGTCCACTGGACTATAGCGTTTATAACTTTCTACAGCATCATAGCAATCTACTGCTTGGCAATAGCGATTAGTCACCGCTAAGCCTGCAATAAAGCTTCAACCTATCCTCAAATTTCACTGACCTAGTGTGCCTTAGCGTGATTCAAAGACGTGCTTTATGTATGCATTGAGAATGATAGGGAAAAGAAACGGCCTCTGCGTGAGGAAAAGACCGTCGTATCGGGTTACTCACCCTAGTGATGTAACCAAGGTGCACAGTACATAGGATCCCCAGTTTTCGCCAAGGAGGCAAAAATCTCAGTATTTGCTTATATGATAGGCGAAGCTCGATCGAGCGGATATTGCCAAGGCTGAAGGAAGAGGAAAATGGAAAGCTGGTGAATTACAGGACAAGAGGCTTTCATAAGATAGCTTTGAGTTGCCCATTGAACGTTTTGGTTATGCAAGCGGAAGAATTAAGCGGGAGGCTGGACACACTAAGGTAGAGCGTCGAAATATGCTCTCAACAGGCTCTCAGTCTCTTGCAAACAAGGTGTGTCCGATGAATCGCATAATGCAAGTTCAAACTCCAATCTTTGCACGGACTTCTTTAGCTTGGAGCGCTCCCCCCAATAGCTCTTCAGGATGGTTTGTCCTCGGCGGAATCTCTCCTCGGCATTAATTCCCCCGAGGCCGAGGGTCGTTAACAGACCTGCAACGCCAGCAAACAAAAGAGCTACGATGCCTAGAACAATGGGAGTAATGACTATAAGAACAAGGTCCAAGACAAAAGTACGACACAAGTCTGCGAGGGTTTCCTGAACCGCAGCTTTATAGAGATTTATCGCTTGTGTGAGCTTGTCGTACAGGGTCGAGGACATGCTGCTCCTACACTAATCCTGCTTATCGAGCATTTGGAGAATTTCTGCTCTATGTTTTGACAGTTTCGAAGCTGTCTGGGGAGACAGCTTCCGAAGCTCCTCTGGCTCAATCTTAACCTTATCTAGTTTTGACCTGAGCTCCGCTTCCTTTTCCTTTCCCTTTCTCATTATGATCCTCTCCAGTCCTCGTTCAGCTATTGGCTAGCTTATTTAAGATTATACCATGAATCGACATCCTGTCTCAAGCTCAATACAAAGCTTCAGAATAGTCTGAAGCTTCACTGGCCCAATACGTCTCAGCGCCGTTTCAGGGCATACTTCGTGGATTGACAATAGTGGCGAAAAGGAATGGCCTCTCCATTTTGACCAATGCTTTGGTGTGGGTGTGCCAAATCCTAGTACTCTCGATGAATTCGCTGGAGACTTTGAGGCGATGATGCTCTATACTTACATCGTCTAAAAGGAGCGAGCAGGGGAAAACAAGGAAAAGAGGTTCTGTATCGGCGAGCTCTGGAAAATGCAGAAATCTGAAAGAAAGCTCGCATCTCCGTCATGCCTGGTAGCAAACTCAAAAGCATACTCTGTAAAATACGTATAATTTCATGGAAGGAGGACTGGAAATGTCAGGCGAAATGTCAAAGGAAGAAATCCTGAAGGAGCTTGAGGAAAAGGCGGGAGACTATGAGGAGAGGTCTGGTTGCTGTGCACAGGGATGTCTTTTGGCACTCCAAGAGCAATTCAATTTAGGTGATGTGTTGACCTTCAAAGCAGCTACCGCTATGCCAGGCATTGCGCTAAGGGGGGAGACTTGCGGAGCGGTGATTGGCGGCGTGATGGCTATCGGGTTGGCCTATGGTCGGGAAAGCCTGGATGACTGGGACGGGTTCCTGAGGGCAATTAGACCGGCTAGAAAATTCTGCCGCGCATTTGAAAAGGAGTTTGGCAGTCTAATGTGCCGCGATGTCCTGAAATCACAGTGTGGCAGGAGCTTTAACCTGGCAGACCCGGCAGAGGCTGGGGAGTTCGAAAGGACTGGCGGCTACAAGAAATGCCGTGTACCACCAGGAAAAGCAGCTCGCATCGCTGGCGAGATAATAATGGAAAAGGAAAGCTGACCGGACGGAACTGGCGAATGGTTCAGGGCGTTTAGGCGTTATTCTCGTTCAGGTATTCACTCTTCCAATTCAACCGCCACCTCACAGTAAGGGTCGCCCGACGGTATCACTTTGGTGATAAGTGGTTTCTTCACTTTGACGCCGAGCTCATCAAAAGTGCCCTCTTCCATAGCCTCAAGAAGTATGCTGCACACCTGGGGGCACTGCTCTAGCTGTGGACAAACAAGAGGGCATTCATACTCGCGCTTCACCGCTTTCTTCTTCCCAGTCTCAATCCACTCGCCCTTGACGCCCGAATTATTGTCCTCGATGTCCATTATCCTGCCCAGGCATCGCGCATCCTTGAGATCATTGATTTTCATGAGTCTGGCTAAACTTGCAGCACGGCGACGACCAACCTGGTACATCGCTTGTTTAGCTACTTCCCAGACCTCATCACCGAATTTCTCAGCCAGAGGTTGCATGATGCTGCCGAGCATTATTCCTAAGGTACGGCCACCTAATGCTATCGCCTTGTCAATATCTGCATCGGGCAGAAATATAGTCTTTCGGTCGTCCGCTAGAGGTGGAATCTCCTCCACAAATTCTGCAATGTGAGTGCCATGTTGATACTTCTTTTCTACTCTTCGAGCCATTGGTTACACCTCCTAAATCTAGAAATTTGCCAGATGTCAAAACTGACATTCGGTCCGGTCCCGGAATCCTTTGTCACTCTAAGCTATCATCTGTCCCGCATCTTGTCAAAATCTGAGTAGCTTCGCTGATTCTAGTGAAGCTGTTTGTCACCGCCTGCCTTATCAGCTATACTAATTTCGTGCCAGCGTAGCTCAGGGGTAGAGCAGCGGTTTCGCAATTCCAGGCTAGGTATGCCAGCATGTCACTTTGGGTTTAGATTAGAACCTTTGTGTCAGTGGCGAAAACCTCATTTTGAACCTAGAGTCCCTTTTTGTCACAACCGGTCCCAAGCAATTTAACGCCAAAATAACGCCAAATTTCTAGCTTCGGTTTAAGAGTGGGCCGGTAACTGCAAAAAGATAGTTTCAAAGACCCGTCGTCTAGAACACACAATCTGGCTTGTTGTGCAACAAGGATGTCTTCTTTTGGATACTTGTCAGTCTTGCCATGCTGCTATATAATGTCAACAGTGAGTCGGGCAAGAGGTGAATTATGACTAATACGACTCAATCTACTGGAGAACCAATGCACGAAAAGCGATATGGAAGCGTCAGTATGACTGTCGGTCTCTCATCGTTGATTTTCCCTATTGAGTTTTCAGACCTAACTCAAGCACTGAGAAGCAAGCAATATGACATACTGGTAAACTTACCGCCGGCAGGAATAGGTCGTCGAGTCGGAGGCACAGGTATTATCGCAAAAAAGGGAGGCGTTTCTGTCGTAGCGGATTCAGAACGTCGATTCGTTGGCGTTGATGGTAAGTCACCAAAGGACGCATTATCTTCATTTGAACAACTAACGCAAATTTTGAAGGATGAACTTTGGGTTGATGTTCATGCCCAGGGAACATACTATGAGGTTATCATGCGTTTGACTGTGCTTTCACGTGGAAACCCTACTGCGGCTATCGCCAAGTTTTATAATAATCTAGAGGGTATTAAGACGCTTGAATCGATAATCGGAGAACCCACCTGTCTTTTCACTATAAGGCTTGTTCCTAAGGACAAGTTGCCAGGTGGCAGTGATTGGTTTGATATTCGCCTTGAGCCCGACGTGTCTCGCCCAGAACGTGCCATCGTGGTTGAAATTGTGTATCGAAAAACCTCGTACTCACATGTGAAGGAATTTATTAACACGGTCGACCAAAAACTTGAAGCGATATTAGACGAGTTGGAGTAGTAAAGATGGCTATAGATACTTTTGACCCGGTTGGTCGAAAGCTTGAAACAGAAGAAGAGGCTAATTGGTTTGCTGCGCGAGCCGACAAGGTGATTCATATTAAGGCTCCAAGGTTCGCTGAGCTTGAGGAACAGAAAATGACTGTGTCAGGTGCCGTTATGGATGCCACGAGCAGTTGTTTGCTTCAGTGGTATGAAGCCAAGCAGAGTTCTATGGCAAATCCCATCGATGTGCTAGAGCTAGAAGCTGTCCCACCGGTTCCGTATGAGCCTTCTGAGGATGAATTGCTTAATTCTTGGGAGAGATACTTCAAAGAACACTGGGAAGAACTAGTAGCGCAACACAAGGGTAAATATGTGGCGATTTGGGACAATGCTGTTTACGATAGCGACGAAGATTTGGCTGCGCTAGCCGAACGTGTATATGCAGCTTTGGGATATCGCCCCATCTTCATGCCATATATCGGTAGGCGAATAAGTGTTGCCGAATTCCTTTCACCTGCGTAAAACACCTTATCGTTGAAGTGTATGGTGGAACGCAACTATCACTTACAGGACAGCGAAGAATCCCTACCCGCTCTATATATTGAATTAACGAGACCGGGCGAGAACGAACCCTTTTTGAAAGATGAACTTGCTCCGCTGGACACGGGTGCTCCATTCACAGCCATACCTTACGAGTACAAAGATCAAGCTAACTTAAGGCCTCATGACTACGGTCCAGTAATACACGGAGACCACTTTGAACGTAGATGCCCCAGATTCTTGGTGAAAGTCACTGCTGAGGAATGTATGCCACGAATGGTTGAGATAATATTCCTAGAAACATTGCAGCGACCTGTGATTGGGCGTAATCTTATGAAGTACTGGCATACGACATTAAATGGCCCAGAGCAAATCCTTGAAATAACTGAGCCGTAAATCAAGTTATCCGCCTACACCGGCAACGAAAGCAAATCGCTGCCCAAAGAAAAGGAGGATTTTCTATGCCGGATTTTCACGGCTTCTCTGAAGTTTCGTTCAGACTTCTTGAAGAGCTAAAGTTGAATAGCAATAGAGACTGGGTGAATAGAAACGGGTCCCGCTATGAGGACTTGAGAAATCGAGGTGTTGCCCTTGTTGAATGTTGCCAACCGGCACATTGCTTCAAAATATGACGCGCTTAGTATCCTGGCATTTCAAACCGGCTTTAAGCTGTCTTAATCTACGTTCTAGCGTCATTATCCTGTACCCTTACCTTGCAGGACTTCTTGCGTCATTCTCTTGGAGTCCTCGTCTGTTACCCAGATCACATTGAAGTCTTGCTCTTGCCAGTCAGGATGTTTGGCTCTGTATTCGGCCTTAGCCGTTTCTAGCGCAGCCTCGCTTGATTGGGCTGAGCCTTTTCCCTAACTGCAGTAAAGGGATTCCCTCTGCGCTCGGTATTCCTGAAGGAATAAAGCTAACTTGGGCGTCATGGCCACACGGCAGTGGCTATGAGCGGTTTTGGGCTCCTTGAACTAGCATACTGGATGACCCTGTTTTTGCTTCAATAGAAGGCAAGCCTATTGACCCAGGTGTGTTAAGCCACGCTTTCAGTCGAATGGCAGCACGAACAGGACTAGGAGCTGTGCGGTTTCATGATCTTCGACATACCTTCGCCTCTCTTATGTCATCACGCAGGGCAAAACCGAAGGTTTCTGAAGCCCTGGGGCATAGCTCGGTAGCCTTTACAATGGACGTCTACAGCCATATAATTGATTGGGATGCAGGAAGATATGATGGCGTTATTGGACGATGTGCTGCCGTCTGGCTTTCTTGTTGAACACCTTATAAAGCAGATTTGAGCGGACGCCAGGAGTCGCAGTCGTGTGAGGTATAAGGAGGACAAGCCAAATGGACGTTAGTATCAAGGGACTTGAGGTTAACATGCCACTAAAGACAAAAGGTGTCGAACTCGCCGTCTACGATGGCAAGCAACATCTGGGCGACCTTTTCATTAATAAGGCAAACCTTATTTGGTGCCCAGGCAAGAGCACGCCGAAGAGCGGTGGCATACCCATAAGCTGGAAGGACTTTATTAAGATGTGGCAACAAAAATAGAGTCCTCACAAGACGAGCTTGAGCGGACGGCGGGGAGCGTCACGGGAGTGTCAAAACAGGGTAGTCCACGCTCAGATGCCAGCGTAGCTCAGGGGTAGAGCAGCGGTTTCGTAAACCGCCGGTCGTCGGTTCGAATCCGACCGCTGGCTCCACGTGAGTTCGCAGTAAATAATTCCGGGCAACAAATTCAGAAAAGGAGGATAAGAAATGAGAATTCTGCTGGTGAACATTACGGCGGCAACAGGTGAAGTTTTTGATAGGGTTTTGCATGAGTGCTTCAAGAAAGTATGCCGGGATTCCACTGAGCTAACTATCAGGAGTATTAGTCCGGGCGTGCCGAGGTTGACTGACCTGGCATATGCCTATAGTCGATTGCTCAATAGCAGGGAGTTTTGTGAGAGCGTGATACAGGCTCAGCAAGAGGGTTTTGATGCTGTGATCACCACCTGCTCTGCCGATGCCGGCGTGAGAGAGGCTCGTGAACTGGTGGATATCCCCGTTATCGCTCCAGGAGAAACCGGCATACACTATGCCAGCCTTTTAGGCAGGACATTTGGGGTGGTCACCATGGAGGACCAGGGAGTCATTGAAGTATGGAAGGATGTTGTCTTCAATTCAGGCTTACAAAGCAAGGCGATTGGTAACCCGGTCAGGGCTGTGGCGCTATCTTCCTATGATGCTGCTACCAAAGGGGTGGCTGATACCAGTATCATTGTCCATGCCGTGGAGGAAAAAGCGAAGGAACTGGTCAATGACGGAGCTGAGGTTATAGTGGTGGGCTGTAGTCTGTTCGCTGCCATCTGCACGGCAAACGGGCTGGTTAAACTGGAGGGGGATGTTCCCATAGTTGATGTTATGACCGTTAGCTTCAAGATGGCCGAACTTATGGTGGACCTTAAGAATTCTCTTGGCTTACCGGCGGTGAGCAGAGCAGGGAGATACCAACGCGTGCGAGATAAGCATATCCAGCGAATAAGAGAGCACTTTGGCTTGGGCAAATAGGGTTGCGAGAGGTGAAATGAGTAAACTTGCTGACAAGCTACAAAGCCTTTTAAAGGTGTCAACAGCACCCTTGGGATTCCATCCATCTGCTAGTGAGGCAAAAGAGCCAGCGATGTTGGTAATTGCCGGCCTGTCCGGGACAGATAGTGACGAAGCTAGGGTCTTAGCTGAGGGCCATGCGGATGCCGGGCTAATATTGAATCGAAGTTTTGATATCAAAGTTGTCGAACGGATGATTAAGACCATGGATGACATACCTTTGGGGGTGTTGCTGGAGGATGCGAACAAGGAAAAGCAGGCTGAGGTTATCGACGCGGGGTGTGACTTCATAGTCTTTGATATGGCTATGCCTATAGCTGTGCTGCAAGGGGAAAAGGTGGGCAAATTTTTAATGGTTGAACCTTCCTCGAATCAGAACCTGGTCAGGGCTATTAACGATGTTGACATAGATGGCGTGCTTATCAATGCAGGTGGGGAGTCGGTTATTACTGTGGAGCACCTCCTTATTTGTCGGCGTTTCAGCGAACTCGTGAATAAGGCTCTTATGATGAGTGTACCTTCGTTGGTCATGAGTACCGAATTCGTTAGTCTGTGGAAAGCTGGAATAGATGGCATAGTCACCCCTCCAGCACAGCCAGCTAAAGCGCTTATAGAGTTAAGGGGGGTGATGGAAGCTCTACCCAAAGAAGCCAAACATCGCCGTGGTAAGCTGGATGTAGTGCTTCCCCATTATAGAGTAGATGCAGTTGCTGAGGAGGAGGAAGAAGAAGAGGAGGAGGACGAGGAGATCTAGCCTAAGGCTGCTTCTACCCCCGACAAGTTATGGAGACAAGCCTCGGCTTATTCTTATTATCGGCAGCCGGGATTTCCCTCACTGGTGTAATGCTTCCTGGGCCGATGACTGCTGTCACTGTGGCTAAAGGCTATCGTGATAGAAATGCTGGAGCCTTGATTGCCGTAGGACATGCTGTCATCGAAATACCTTTGATAGCGGCAATCTATTTGGGACTTGCGCACTTCATGAGTTCCCCACAGGTTGTGAATATCATATATGTTGTGGGTGGCTTTATGCTGTTTTACCTGGGGTTTCGCATGTTTCGAAACGTTGGGGATGCACCTGGAGAGGTAGGTGGCCTGCCAGCTAGCTCGTTGGTTGCCGGCATTATCATTACAGGCACCAACTCTGCCTTTTACGTCTGGTGGGTGACTGTGGGTGTGGCCTTGGTAATTGCCGTTGCCAGATTTGGACTTATCGGTATCATTCTCTTCACTGTGGTGCACTGGCTTTGCGATTTAGTCTGGTGCGAGGTTCTTTCCATAAGCACGTTTAAGTCAAGGAAATGGTGGACACAAAGAGTACAGAGAATTGTATTCAGGGTTTGTGCCTTGGTGCTGATTGGATTTGGGACCTGGTTTCTTGTCTCTGCCTTTGTCTGAAGAGCTGAGAACTCAAGGGGTGTTTTGAGTTGCCTGCAAGTATTTTCCTTCTGTTTTTATGGCTGGGGCGATAATCATTTCAACTTTGTGCATTTCCTTGATGGTTCGGGCACCGCAGACTCCCATACTGGTACGTAGCGCGCCAACAAGGTTCTGAGTGCCATTGGTAACAGAAGTGGGACCAAGGAGGATTTGCTCCAGGGGAGCAGAGGTGCCAACTTTGACCCTTGTGCCACGAGGCAGTGCCGGGTGAGGATGGGACATCCCCCAGTGATAGCCTCTTCCCGGCGCTTGTGTAGCTTGGGCCAATGGTGAACCAAGCATGACAGCATCGGCACCAGCGGCGAATGCCTTGCATAAGTCACTGCCAATGCGAATGCCTCCGTCAGTTATGACCGAGACGTATTTACCGCCTTCTTTGACATAAGCTTGCCTGGCGGCAGCACAATCCATAGTGGCGGTTATCTGTGGAACACCAACACCAATGACCTCTCTAGTAGTGCAAGCAGCGCCAGGGCCAACGCCCACCAGAATAGCAGCAACTCCTGTCTTCATCAGCTCCAGGACGGCGCTATAGCTACAACAGTTGCCTACGACGATAGGTAGGGCCAGCATTTTACATAATTCTGAGAGAATAAGCCCTCGATAGCTCTTGGAGACATGCTTGGCTGTAGTGACGGTGGATTGCACAACCAGTATATCAATGCCTGCCTCCTTGGCTATAGGGGCTAGTCGCTTGGTGTTAGCTGGGGTCACCGAGGCACCACAGACGGCACCACCGTTTTTTATGGTGGCAATGCGGTCAGCAATGAGATTCTCTTTGATAGGCTCTGAGTAAAGCTTCTGGAGAAGCGAAGTAACTCCAGTTTCAGGGGCTTGGGCAATTTGGTTGAGGATTTCTTCGGGATTTTCGTAGCGTGTTTGTATTCCTTCAAGGTTAAGGACAGCCAGGCCTCCGAGTTTGCCGAATTTGATGGCCATGGCAGGATCAACAACAGCATCCATGGCTGAGGCTAGAATGGGAATGGCGAATTCGAACTCACCGATAGTAAAACGTATATCTGTCTGATCAGGGTTAATAGTCACATCACCCGGAACAAGAGCGACCTCATCGAATCCATAAGCTCGCTCCATTTCTTTGAATCTTCGGTGAGGCATATTCTTCTCCTGACGGTCGGTTGTCACAGACTATACAAGGATGAAGTCTCAGAGTCAAGAGAGTGTGCTGGCTGACCACATAGGTAACACTAAGCCATGAATTTTGGCAAGTGCCCTTTCAATATACTCTATGGGAGCAAGATAGCCAAGTGATTGATGTGGACGATTGAAATTATATTCTATAAGCCA
>Ga0315533_1000459_pt1 | contig 35287 bp, 30 predicted proteins | sample SalMarSW160130MG_FD_203081 | JGI IMG/M metagenome (GOLD analysis project Ga0315533, IMG submission 203081) | Salt marsh sediment microbial communities from the Plum Island Ecosystem LTER, Massachusetts, United States - Salt Marsh Sediment SW1601-30 ...
ACTTTACCCAATACTCGGATAGCTCATAGCTGGCTACCCGCATAAGTCCCGCTTCCGTCAAAGGCTTACCCTTTGCCTCATACTTTGCCTTTACCTGTGCCATCTCCAGCATTAGGTCGTGTAGGAAATCCTGTCTATCGTCAAACCTTACCTTGTGGATGAAGTAGCTGGCTATCTTATAGAATAGCCCCCAATCTCCGTCAAGGTATTGCTCATAGGATAGAGGGTTAGCCTCTTGTGGAGCTTCGGGAACTGTGCTATACTCGCCATAGTCTAGCATTGTGCGTCACCGCCTTTGTTAGATTTGCCCTAGTTAGGTAATGCTAGCTAGGGCATTTTATTTGCCCTAGACTAGGCAAGCGTTCCGATACCGGCATTTTGTATTCAATTGTTAAGGTGCTAGCAAAAAACTTTGTATCTGCTACAATTTGTATCTGCTACAATAAGTATGCTTTACAAAAGAGCCTTTAGAAAAGAAAAAGAAGTAGTTACTTTTTTAATTGAGGTTACTCGTAAAAGTAGCTTGGAATTTGACATTCAGCCCATCCCTTGCCAAAGTGAGGCACAAAGTTGGCTCTAACAACAGGGAGCAATTTCCTCATTCCCCAGCAACCACAGGCAAGACCTGCGATTGCCGTCCTCACGCTTAAGGGCGTGCTATTAGACAGGAGGGAAGCCGTGGTCTGGGTCGGCTCGATACCGCTCGTTGATTTGAAGGTTGCGACCCCTTGAGGTGAACAGCAGCAATAAAGACAGAGGCAACGATTTTGCGAATCGTTTATTCCATCAATTCAACGCTATGACTATTGCGCTGGCACGAACCCGTACCTGTGCACACAGCCCAGCGCTTTCATGAAATACTTGGTACTAGTTTGGTCTACTTGTTCTCGCCTAGTATACGGTTTATTTCCTTCTTTAATTGTTGAGTATCGAAGGGTTTAGTAATGTAGCACGCCTTGCTCTTAGAAAAGAAATCACTCGTATTGGCCCCCATGACGTCCCCGGTGATAAAGACCACTCTGCTGGCCAAGAATTGGGCTGTCTGCTCAACTCTCTTATACAATTCGATTCCGCTCATGCCAGGCAGCTTTATATCAAGCAGAATGAGGCTATAACACTTACTCTCGATCATCCTTAGGGCGTCAGTGCCATTGTCTACGGTTTCGACCTCGTGTCCTTCGTCAGTTAGTATCTCGCTAAGAAGTTGCTGAACCGCAGGCTCATCATCTACTACTAATATCCTGACTTTGCTCGCCCTCTCTAGCACATCAGCAGCTAACCCAGGAGGTTCCGACTCTTTTTCTTCGCTTACTATAGGCAATTCCACAACGAAAGTAGCTCCCTCACCTAGCCTACTTTTTGCGTATATTTGGCCATTATGTTCAGCAACAATTGCATGACACAGGCTCAAGCCGAGTCCTGTACCTTTACCTACCTCTCTGGTAGTAAAGAACGGATCAAATATCTTCTTCAGGTTTTCTTCAACTATCCCCGGACCATCGTCCTCAAAAGATATACGTATAGAGTTATCTAATGTCTCCGTCTTGACCGAGAGCTTACCCCTGCTGTGGGCCAATTTCATCTCTGTCTCGGCATTTATGATTATGTTGAGAAACACCTCCTGGAGTTGACCGGCGTCCGCCACTGTGCGGGGCAAATAACTAGCAAGCTGGGCAGTAACCTCTATATTGCTGGTCTGCATCTCGTACGCTCGGAGGGCAAGAGTATTTTCCAGAATCTCGTTAATATTTACGCTAGTCCGGCTTGGTTTCCGCTGGCGAGCGAAGGTGAGAAGTCGAGTTACAATATCAGCCACCCGCTGTGCACCGTTATGGATGGCTTGTACGTATTTCCTCGTGTCCTCAGGAATATCCTTTCGCATTAATAAGTGGGCGAAACCAATAACACCAGTTAGCGGATTATTAATCTCATGGGCAATACCTGATGCCATCTCACCAACTGAAGCCAGACGGCTGGCCAGCTGAGCCTTCTGTTCCATCTCTCTTTTCTGTACCTCTATTTGCTTGCGCTCGGTGATGTCCTCAGTGACAGCCACAAATGCTGTGGGATTGCCAGATGCATCTCTCATAACAGTAGCGCTAACTTCGGCATTGAATTTGCTTCCGTCCTCTCTCAAAAGTGTATACTCAACGTTTTTCACGTAGCCATCCTCTAGCAACCTTTTCATATTCTTTATGGCCTTAGCGCGGTCTTTCTTGGCTATCAGCTCAATCGCACTTCGTCCAATGAGTTCCTCCTTGCTATCATAGCCATGCATGCGGAGGACAGCTTCGTTCACTTGCACAATGTTTGCACGAAGGTCATAGACTACAATACCCGCAGTTATAGACTCGAACATCAGGCGCAGTTTTTCTTCACTCTCGCGCAAGGCAATTTCTGACAGCCGAACCTCCCGATAGAGCGATGCGTTCTCTAGGCTCACAGCAATCTGCCTGGCTATCGTGGAAAGTAAGCGCCTGTCCTCATCTGAATAAGTTTGGTGACTAAGTTTTTCTCCTAAGGTAAGTAGGCCGGATAATTCACCCTCACGAGCTTTGATTGGAACATAGAGCTCGGCCTGTAATTTTTCTAGGTTTTGCCTTTCTAGGCGGGTAAGGTTCTGCAACTGGATAATAACGCTAAGCTCCTTCGAACATACGATGTCGTCGTGAAGTCTCAGCCAGCCGACAAGGAGACTTTCCTTCTTCAGCACCACTCTAGAGGGAGGGTTGTCCAGCCCAACCGTAGACATGACAGCTAATCCGCCATTCTCTTGGGATGTTAATAGCAGGGAGGCGTTTGAGGTATGTAACGCACCGCTCATCAGTTTGACTACCGTGGAGCCTAGCCCTTCCAGGTCACTAATGCTTTGAGCTTGCTTTCCAAATTGCTCTAGCGCCCGAAGGTAATCATATCTATCCCGGTAAAATAGTCTGTCCACGGACCGCTGTGCCCAGCTGTAGAGCGGTCGAAGGGCAAGGGCTAAGAGGATTATTATCAGGCCGTGTACCCACCATAGTTCTAATGGCGTCTTAAGAAGCCGAATGAGTAAAAATAATGCGCCCACATAGGGAATAGCGACCACGCTGCTTACAAAGAGGTAAGTCAGACTTTTTCTAGCAACGACGCGGATATCCAGGAGATGGTACTTGAGGATGGCTATTGTACAGACAGTACAGAACAGCAGGTTGCTCCAGATAGCGACCGGGGGTAGGTCAGAAAAGGCATCCAAAGCTGCTCCTATCAGGGGAAACAGCGTTGCTACCATGAGATAAATTAGGCGATTTCTTTTCTCATACAGAGTGGAGGCCTTATATCGCTTGAGCAGATTATAAGCGCCCCCTATAACCAAAAGAACGGCAGGGGCAAAGAAGAGAGGACCAAGAGGACCAGTGATAGGGGCGTAGCCGTAATCCGCTAAACGCATGCCCTGTATGGCTAAGTCTGTTGTAGTAAGAAGAATGGCAAACGCCAGTATAGATGAATAGAGAGCAGGAATACTCCATCTTTTTGCTCTGATATTGGTATAGGCGAGCGTAAAATGATAATATACTGCAAACGCGCTGACCGCAGCCATGACGAGGGCCTTTTCCCATGGAAGTGCCTGATGAATATCGTCACTGGAGCGCATGGCAAAAGTGAAAACAGCCCACATTCCTAACATGACGAGGAAGGCAATGAAGAGCTGACTGCTGAAATCCCTGCGGCCCCTTTTCCAAACCAAGATCACCAGGGCAATGATGATAGATACAACGACCAGCGGCGGCAGCAAATAAGAGGGATTAGAAAAGGGATTTATCACTTCCCTTTGCTCACCTCACTCAATTGAAGAAGACGTTGGATGAGGGCTGCAGGGGGATTTACGTGATTTGGCTTCAAGTGAGCGAGGTCAGCACCCTCCTTTATTTTCTCGTCCATGTAACGTTGGAATGCACCGGGCGAGACAAGAGTCACTCTCAATGGCTGAAGTTGCAGATATGCGTCAATATCTTTGTAGTCAGTGTCGACGATCTTGAGCTGCTCATCAATCAGGGTGGCCACCTCGGCAGGTTCTCTCTCTTCTCTCAACTCAAGGTAAAGGTGTAGAAAGCTCTGGTTTTGGTAATAATCCTTGCAGGCTGACCAGTCAGTATACCTTATTCCAGTATTGGCAATCGCTTGCCAGATTGTCTTTTCGTCTAATTCGGCTAGGCCGGCAAGGTTGATAGTCTCACCAACCTTGCGCTGAATGACTATCTGAGGAAGATTAACTCCTGTTTCCCCATCTTTCAGTGAAGTAACCTTGATGAGGTCATTTATCCGATACCTAAGAAGCGGCAGGCCGTGAAACTGGGTTATAATAAGTTCGTAGAGTTTCCCTTCTTTAACTTCATCCAAAAGCACTGTGTAAGGTTGGTAATCCTTGTTATTGCTTTGTTTAAGATGCTCCTCATAGGGAATAAATTCTAAGAATGCAACATCAGGTATAAAGGTCATAGCCTTCTTATTCCATGCTTGCATTGCAATGAAGATTGTCTCACTGGAAACATAAAAATCAAACGGTTCACTTCCCCAATAATAGGCAATATCGCGCTTGTATATTCCGGTATCTAACCCACCGGCAACAATGCCTTTTGGCGACCACAGGTCTTTAGGTAGAATCGTCCTTTTCTCTCTTTTACTGCGCAGCCAGGCTCTGAGAAAGCGGAAGATTATTTTCGGCTGTAGCATAGATGCGGAAAATTTGGCCCTCCGTGTTTGTTCGGCGAATCCTTCTCCCATTTTTACCAGAACACTGCTGATAGCACCCAGAATATCTACTCCATCTCTTAACGCTATCTCAAAGCCTTTCTGCATTCTCTCTCGAAATTCCATATTCTCCGCCATCTCCGGAGGCGGCATAGGCCGGCAGGAGAAGCGCTGGGTACAGTACTTAAATGCCGAACCCGACGTGTAGGGTGGAGGTGGCAAACTGCCGAGGAATCGAAACCCAGGCGCGATATTGACCTGGCCTTTTTTGCTAGTCGAGGCGAGTATGCAGCTTGCTATGAAGTTCCGGGTAGACTTCTCCAAAAATTCAGTGTTAAGGGGAAACCACCTAAAACGCCCTCCCCTTCCTGCGGAGTGACACCATAAATAGGGCTTTTCTGCCAGGGCATCGTCTTGCCTTTCACTTAGATAAGGCTCGTAGTCGTCATAGGTGGTTATGGGCACCCTGCGGCGAAACTCCTCCACGCTCCTGGGTTTCTTGTTGCCCATAATTTTCTTACCCAGTACACTACCCGCCACCCGATCTATCTCGTCCACTAGAAGTTGCTTCTGGATATTCAGGAACTCGTCCACAGATAGGTCCAAAAAGCTGCAATACCTTTGCCATAATTCATTTTCGCTCAAAGTTTCAAAATACTTGTCCTCAGAAAGCATTCGATTTCCCTCCTTTAGTTGATTTTCTACCGTAAACTATGAAATCTTGGTATATGGGTTCTTCTTCTATGTGAAAACCTGCGTCTGTTAATTGAGCAATCATTGCCCTTAATTCACGGCGTGAGTAAATTTTCTTCTTTGGACGTAAAATAAGCTGAGGCAGATAAACAAAGCCGATTAACACTCGAGGTACAAGGTCTAAGATAACCTTAAAGCGGTTTCTCCCTGAATTGAGACTAGTGCGAATAGTATCTTTCAATAAATCGGATCCTAACTTGACTCCTTCCGTATCTGACGGGTAGGTTACTACAAATTGCCCCCCTTCCTTCAGCACACGAAAGGTCTCGTTGGTAACTTGGTGGTTGTCTTCCACAAAATCCATGACATGAAGGCATAGCACTTTATCAAAAGTTCCAGGCGCGAACTCCAGATGTCGGGCATCCATTTTAAGGACTGTAATTTCCCTGCCTATCTGTAGTGCTTTCGTATATGCCCTGTGAAGTGCGGTTTCTGAATAGTCTACCCCGACAACACTGACATTTCTGTTTGCTCGCAAGATATGGAGCACCTCGTTTCCCGTACCAACACCCACGCATAGTACCGTGTCATTGTCCTTGAACTCAAACTTACCAATACATGTCTGCTGTAGCGTGTAATAGCGATGAAGTCGGGCAGTAGTAAAATCATAAACCCGGTTATAAACAAAGTTAAAGTAGGACCGCATTAGCTTTTCAGCAAAGCTCATGCTATTTCACTCTTACAACTTAATGTAAAGCTGTGAGTTATCTTCGCAAGATTCGGGTTCGAAAGTGGGCCCGTTGGACCAAATATCACTAGTTTTAGGCATTTAAAACTCAAGACAGTATGCCCATCCTTCACGTTGATTCGCAAACAAGTATACACTATTCGTCTATACAGATTAGCTACAATTGAGACACCAGCCCACGTTTCCTCTCCCCCTTCTCCTTGCCAGTTTGAAGAAAGGTATTGACTGCCATGATGATATCTAGATCGTTGAAAGGTTTTTTCATGATACCGAAGGGGCCATGGGCTAGAGCCCGCGCCATCATGTCACTGTTTGGGTAGCCGGTTATGATGACTACTGGTAAGTTGGGATTGATAGTCTTTATATGACGAAAAAGCTCTGCCCCATCCATTCCAGGCATCTTGAGGTCAAGAAAAACCAGAGCAAAATCCCGTTGCTTTACGAGCTCTAATCCCTCAGAGCCATTCCTGGCCGTTACCACTCTGTACCCCCGCTTGTCCAAGGTCTCTTCGAATAATGCCCTAATTGCCTCTTCATCATCAATGACAAGGATTCCTGCCTGTTCCCTGGCCACATCCCAGCGCAGCCACTCATCAATAGAGGCCCTGTTGAATCTCCACTGACGGCCTACTTTGGTTGCGGGGATGCTACCTCGCCTTAGTAGCCTGTATATGGTCCTCTCAGTGACCCGCAAATAGCTGGCTACTTCCTTGACAGTCATAAGCTCTATCATATTGTTTTTCTCCTCCTTCAATTCTGGGACTCGCGGGACTTTGGTGTATAGAAATGTAGCTCGGTCAAACCGAGAACGTACTGGGCAAGCGGACTGTGCTCCAGCTTGCTTAGTGAGGATTTGATTAGCTTGTCCTTCCTATAATGAAGCCTTGCCTTCGCCGCTGCCCACTCCCGAATTTCTTCCTCAGCTATACCGATCTGCCGGGCAACCTCAATGGTTCTTTCAGTCATCACCTTTGGGTAAGCATAAAACTGGTCAAGTTTTGCTTGTACCCCACAGGCGATAGCATCCATTTCAGCAGGGGGTTTCTTGGTACCCTGCTTGCTCTCTGAGGCGGTGCGTATGCTGGTATCTACTCTATCTAGGTCAAATGGTTTGACAATATAGTCTGAAGCCCCCAGCTTCATAGCCTCAACAGCGGTATCAACATCGTTGACTGCCGTTATCATAATAGTTGCTATATTGCTATGATATAGCCCTATTTCCCGTAATATCTCTATACCAGACGTCCCGGGGAGCCTGATATCCAGCAAAACCACCTCAAAGTCTTGCTTTGATAGATTGGCAAGCGCATGATCGCCATTCAAGGCTGTAGCACACTGATATCCCCGGGCACTTAGACCGTCATAAAGAAGATCGCATACCACCTGTTCATCATCAACAATCAGCACAGTGGTCTTTTTGCAGGATATTTGTTGTCTCCTTTCGTGCATCAGCACATGACTGTCCGCTGGCCTTCCTCTTGGCACTAGTGGCATGCTTTGTCTCTATAAGTACAACAAAGTTCAACAAAAGTCAAGCAACTAACTTCTAGTCGTATGTTCTAGAAATAAAAATTATCGAGCGCGAGCAAGGCGCATATTGAAACCTTATTTACCACGCGATGAGATACCAAGACCACAGTGCCTTCACATTTGGCCATGAGATTATGTGCAAGAGGCAGAGAGCAGTTTAGTGGCTTTCTTATACTGGGGTATTGAACCATAGTCCAAGTCGTTCAGGCCAAGTTCCATTGGAAGCTTTAGCCAAACTCCGGGTGCACCACTCTTACCGGGTCCTCCCAAGCCCTCACCTCAGCTCTACCCTTATCCGTTAATTTGTAGAACACACGCGGTTCTAAGAAGTCGTAAATGGCGCGCTCCCGCCTATCGGTGCGCTCTATGAGCCCGAGCATCAGGAACCAATGAAAGTAGCGTGAAAACGAACTGTAGTTTGGTCTCCTGAACGGTGTCTCGCCTATCTCGGCTCTTGCCGCGTTCAAGCGTTCTATCTCTTCGCTCAAAGCATAATAGACATCAGCACAACAGGCTTCCCCCTGATGCTTTTCAAAATACTTTTTTGTAAACAAGCCAGGCCTATACAGACTGGCTCCCCGCCCCCAGAAGCCTGTTATTTGAGGAGGATTCCTTGGTTTCCGCTCCCTAGTTGGCTGTTTTCGGGACTTTTTAATCCGTGGTCTTCTTTCCTTCATCTCCTTTGGTTTCCCATAGTTTTTCGTATTCAGACCTCAGTTGCTCAAAATTGGAATCAACATATTCCATGGTAGTGGCTATGCTTGCATGACCAAGTAGCACCTGGAGTTTCTTCACATCAAGACCTTTACCTACCCATGTCGTAGCCAGCAAATGACGCAGGCTGTGGGGGTGGAGCCCCCTTATAGCTATACGCCGACCGAGCTTCTCAACGAGTTGCCAGCCGCGTTGGCGGCTAAATGGAAATACCAATGGTCCACGATATGGGAAGCTACATCGCCATTCCAGATATTCCTCTATAAGTCCTAAAGTAGCAGAATCAACGGGAATTGTGCGCTGACGGCGTTGTTCGATTTTTTCTCGTATAGCTTGGCCTACTCTGTTTCCACAGCCGGGACAGAAGAGATGCTTTTTGCCCAAGCTCTCTCCACAATGTGGACACTTTAGCTTTGCCCTCTCTTTGAGATGAATGATTGTCAGTGTTCTTCCTTGGAAGTCAATATCGGTTGTCTTAAGTTGGATAGCTTCAGAAATACGGATGCCAGTCCTTGCTAGAAGCGCAACGAAGGCTTTATCCCTGGGATTGCTGGTAGCGGCAATGAGCCTGTCTACCTGCTCAGGTTCAGGGTATCTTTTTGAGTCTCCTGTAGGAGGCGTAACCTGTTGTGTCATTTCACAGTCCTTGGATGTTGCTTAATGGTATTGGTCACCTTTCGGTTTTTCTTGTCTATCTCATATTCCCTGCCACCAAAGCCGTTATCCATGGTGGGCTTCAGCCCCTTTGATAACAGCCAGGCGGCAATATACAAATCGCTAGTTTTGTAGAGGCCGCTCTTTTCCATCCTTACATCTTCCATCTTCAGTGGGTTCCCCCCTTTTTTTCCCTAACAGCTTATGCCAAAGGCGACGCCAAGCAGCCGACGGCTCCCTGGTTGGTTGCAGTTCGAACTGAACTTTTATGTCTCGCTCCACTTTTACCTCTAACTCACCCTGCGTTGGAACCTTGAGGGGGGAGACAACCGGGCAAAAAAGAAGGGGGGCTGACAGCTTAAGTCAGCCCCCCTTTTGTCGCCCTCATTACTGTGTCCATTCCCCGAACAGGCGACGAAAATCAATATTCAGTTTGTTTTATTCTAATTCAGCAACTCGCAATTGTCAAGCTGCACGCTTCATAGCTGTGTCGTCACTTTAAATGCCTATCTGGATAGGTATGCTGAATCGGAAGCTATTGTTTACTTTGTATCCTGAACATCTTGATGTTCTGGATACAATATAGAAGTCCGGATTACCAACTTGCTACTGCCTTAAGCCCAGCTCAAAGGGGAAAGCATTAGTTGCATTGTATCCACTCCACCAGCATAAAGTTGGCGGGGAAGGTTACGCTGCCTTGAGCCCGGCTGATGGTAATTACCTTGTCCTCCAGAGGCTGGCGCAGTATCTCAAGCAGCGAATGTCCGAATTCAGGGAGCTCGTCAAGGAAGAAAACCCCGCGGTGACTAAGGCTTATTTCACCCGGTCTTGGCCAGTGCCCGCCACCGACCAAGCCAGCATTGGAGATGGTGTAGTGAGGCGAGCGGAAGGGACGGTGTCTAAGCATGGGGGTATCCGCAGGAAGCAGACCGCTGACACTATAAATCTTGGTAGCCTCCAGGGCCTCTTCGGTGGTCATTGGTGGCAATATTGAAGGCAGCGAACGTGCCAGTAGCGTTTTACCGCTTCCCGGAGGTCCTATCATTATTACATTATGTCCTCCAGAAGCAGCTACCTCTAGGGCTCGCTTAACATGCTCTTGTCCTTTGATGTAAGCCAGGTCAGTAATTGAACCGGCGGGTGGGGTGTACTCCTGAGTTTCCCCAGGCTGATATTCTGGTATCGGTATTTCCTGCCGCAGATAACTAACCAGCTGTGATAGTGAGGCGATAGGGGTGATTTTAGTGCCTTCTATTAAGGATGCCTCTTTAGCATCAGCCTCAGGCACAATAATGGCCGGGAATCCTTCCTGGTGAGCCAGGGCGACCATAGGTAACACACCGTTGGTGTGGCGTAGGCTGCCGTCCAGGGACAGCTCACCAAGGATAATAGTTTGGGAAACATCGGCATATATTTGTTCCGAGCTGAGAAGGATACCAACGGCAATGGGTAAATCATAAGCTGGACCGGCTTTTTTAAGGTCGGCAGGGGCAAGATTAACTACGATGCGCTTCATGGGGAAGGTGCAGCCGGAATTTCGGATGGCAGCGCGGACTCGCTCTCTGGCTTCCTGGACAGCAGTATCAGGCAAGCCAACGATAGTCGTTGCCGGTAAGCCACTGGAAATATCTACCTCAACATCAACTAACCGACCCTCAAGGCCTACCACGGCGGCAGTTTTTACTGTGGCTAACATGATACCTAACTTAATGGCTAATTACAGCTCGCACCAATAATAACACATGTTTGCCATTAGGCAAATAATGAAAGACTGGAGAAAAGAAGTCCTCACATTAGTAGTCAACTGCCTAGCTAGGCTTTTAGGGCAAGATTTTATCTATAAGGGGATAAAATAGTAATCTAAAGATTTTTCTTCTCGCAACGGCTTCCACTTCTACCCAATAGCTTGCCATCACAGTAAAGGCTTAGCAATTCACACTTATTTTCACATTCATTACAGTAGCTTATCTTAATGGTATAATCAGATTTCAAGATAGCATCTCCCCTAAAATTGGTAGGATGCTCATTCATATTCTCCTCAGTAAGTAGAGCAATACCTATTGCCCCCATATAGCTACAATCTTTAGGGACTAGAATAGGGACTTTCAATTCTTCCTCAAAGCATTTAACTAGGGCTTGATTTTGAGCCGTTGCCCCTTGGAAAACTATTGGTTCATAAAGCCTCTTGCCCTTAGCCAAGGCAGATAAGTAGTTGCCAACCAATGCCTGGCAAACACCTTTTAATATATCGGGTATAGGCCTACCCTTATTTAGCTCCGATACCACCGCACTCTGGGCAAATATGCCGCATTTACCAGGGATATTAGCTGGACTTTTGCTTTGTAGGGCAATATCACCAACTTGCTCTATCTCAACGCCGAGCCTAGTAGCTATGGTCTCAATCATTGCCCCTGTGCCTCCACCACAATCTCGATTCATCTGGAAACCAGATAGATTGTCATTCTTTATTAGCATTAACTTGCTATCCTCTCCACCAATATCTAGGATAGTCCTAACATTAGGGTATTGTCTTTTACAGGCAACCATGTGGCTCATGACTTCGGAATCAGTGTAATCGGCACCAACTATATTCTTGACAAACTCCTTACCACTACCAGTAACACCAACACCAGAAATCCCATCAAAATGTAACTTGCCTAAGCCCTCTTTAATGATAGAGATAAGCCCTCTATTTTTCAGATAGACCTTATCTACAAGCTCACCATCTTGCATTAGGGCAAATTTGATGCTAACACTTCCACAATCTATACCTAAGTAAGTTCCCATCACGGATTTCCTGGGCTATCCGGCAACAGATAGCGAAAAATAAAACCACACTAATAATAGCAACAATTCCATACCAAGGCACTATCTCTTTCCCCTCTTGAGCATTGACACAAATGTCTCCAACCTTGTATCGAAGCCTTTCTCAAAGCAGGCCTCGTCTATCGGGAATCTATATAGGGGGATATTATATTTATCGGCTACTTTGTCAACAAGAACTTCAACGGTGGATTCTGGCATACAGGAAAGAGGCATAAGGTGAATCACCCCATCATACCCATTCTTCCCATACCAGATGGTATTACAGATACTTTGAAACCCATGACCGCCAATATCTTTAGTTAGTAATTTTCTAGCCTCCTTCTCCTCTGTGTCTCCCTTTGTCTTAGCTGTTATCCAATTACTAACAATTAACGACATATCAACATTAACCCCCATCCTCTGTAGTTTCCTGACTATATCAAAGTTGATGTCTGACTCAATCATAGTATAGGTTTCACCAACGATACCAATTTTGAGGTTTCTTGTCTCCAGAATGGGGTAGGTATCGGCTTCAATCTTCCTGATATTGGCAGTAATATCCCTAATTACCCTAAACATATTGAATGGGGTAAGATGGAAAAATTTTATTGCCATCCTTAAAACAGCAGCCTGTTTGGTAAAGACAATCATATTAAAGTCATAACCTAACTTTTTTAATGTTTGCTCCTGTAGCTGATGGTAATGCCTAAATCGGCAGATACCAGAACTGCCAAGCATAAGTAGGTCAGTTGCTCCGTGCTCTAGTGCCCAAATCTGTTGTCCTAATGTCACCTTGTATGGGAAGCACATCATATCACTGCTATTGGCCACCCCAGCCTTAATCATATCACGGGAGACTTTAGAAGGCATGACTACCTCACAGCCAGTTAAATCTTCAAGGAGAGATTTGAAATAGTTGGAATAAACCCCCATTCGTGGGATACCAAGTTTCATATTTCTCCCTCATCAGCTTCTTTAGTAGCTAAATGAGGATAACATCTCAGAGTTTCATTTTCAAGTCTTTCCGTATTATCTTCAATTTCTAGCACCGCACCCTTCAGGACACTATCCATAATAGCCAGGCTTTTAGGGCAAGATTTCATCTATGGCTCGACATTGCATATGAAGCTTTCCGGCATATCAAGGTAGGTGATGCTGCAATCTTTGCCCATTAGGCTCTCCGCCTCAGATATTGCTTCTTCCACTGAGGCGAATGGCTCAAAACCCACCCTTCTGGCGGCTTCGAAGTCGGTGGCTCCGGCTAGAAAGACTTTACTGACATACTTAAGACCATAGATACCCTGCCCATACAGGATTAGGGGATGAGAACCATGGAAGGCATAACCATATCTATACTTGTGGACGAACTCGGGACGATGAGCGTATTCCTCAGCATAAAGGTCCCAGATTTCAACAGCATCTTTAGTCTGGGGGAGAAGCTTTTCGAACAGCTCGACATAGGACGGAGTGTGAACTGGATGGAATTGGTTCCGGCAGGGGTGACACATAATAAGTATCCCTCCAGGCTTCACCAAAGGAACGTTCTGGAAGAGGCCATGGCTATAAGACATGGCTACATTTCTTACCTGAATGGGATTGATAATGGACATTTTGGAATAAGGGTCTCTATTGTTGCCCAGACCATAGACCACCACGTCAGATTGCCCCTTTACATCCACTACCAACTGTTGGTCCATTATTTCTAGACCTTTCTCGTGAGCCTCTGGCGGGTGCCCGGCCACAACCCGGACCAATTCCTGCGGGACTTTATTGTTCATCGTGCCTTCAATGACGAGGACACGCCGTCCCTTCTTGGCTAATTCATTGTCGATAACGGCGCCCATTTCATTGAGTAGTTTGGGGAAGGCTGAGCGTTTGGGGTCTAGCGAGGATTTGCCTGAAGCCTTGGCAAAGGGGCGGTGATGGTGCCGCTGGGTTCGGTAGCTACCTAAACCGACGACAACTGTCTTCCAGCCGCCGTTGAAATGACTCCAGGGGTGGCTGATATATATGAGCTGGTCGGAATCGGTGACTAATCGGCTTACCTCTACTTCCTGACCTCGTTTAGTCTCGCCTAGAAATACCAGGTTATCTTTGTCCTCGGCATCAAAATTAAACAACCGGCTTACACTAGACCTATAAACTAGCTCCTCGCCTAATATGGTGGCTAGTTCGCTTTGAGTCCACATCCGGTGCAGGGCTATAGCGCAAACCAGACGGATATTGCCCGAATCTACGCCGAGTTTACTGAGCTCCTCCAGCAGCACCTTAATGGCTACCTCCCGAAAACCAGGCTGCTTCTCGGGGGGAACATAACCGATAAGGTCATCAAAGGCAATGGTAACCTTGGATTTGGAGTTCACCAGCTTGGATAGAGGCTCATGAGCAATCGGTGAGTTCAAGGCGTCACGCACCGCCTGGGTGGGGTCAGGAAGAGCCGGGAGTGGCTTGTTCGTTTGCTTTATGACCCTGGTCCTCTCAGGTAGCTCTGCCCGAATGGTAGTATCTCCGTATGGTATCTGGAAAACACTCGCTGACATTAGCCGTAACCTCCCATCTTAATTACTATAGCTATATTAAAATCCTTGGCTAACTAGCTGTCAAGTTGTCTAACTGCCCAGGCTAAATTCCCATTGACAGCAAATATCATCCTTGCTCTTTCTCGGGGGTGATTTAAGGCACTTTACTTCTATATCAGGGCTGAAGAAAGCGGCATAAGCTTTCATGATTCTGGGGTCAACTATGTTACAAATCTCGTCCTCTCTCCCCTTACCCTCCGCCTCTAAAGCGTCTAGAGTGGGGCAATAGGTAACCGTGAACAGGGCTTTATTTTTACTCTTAATTTCTATGTTGAATTTCATCACCAGGCACCAGGGGCATATCTGGAAAGCCTTCATAAGGGCAATGACATCATTTCCCCGGATTTTCAGTTGCCTCTTAATCCTCGCCATTTCATATTTACAAGTGCTTTCCCAGGCTTGTATATCGCAGGCTAAAGCCTCTTTGTCGCCCACCCTTTCTTTCACGGTAAGATACCAGAGCCCATCCAGGGCTATGTATAGTTTGGCGTATAGTTTTAATAACTCGGCAAGTGTATCCGGGGAGAAATCGCTGAGTTTTAGATCGGGACGGAATTCACCACTGTAATCGCTCAGTTTTTTCAATATAACCTCCTTCACGGTAGATTATCTGGACCCCTGATTTGATTGGTGGGCTAATAGTCTATGTGCATTTACCATATCATTTACTCTTGCTATGTTAAGGGTTCTGGCGGGTGGCCGTCAAGGCCTCTAACCAGCTCGAAACCAACTCCTATTTTACCGCGAAGTTTATGGGTGTCAACGGAGTGGACGCTTGTTGTGTTTTGGGTCTGGTGCTAAAATACAGTTGTCAAACACGGAGGCAGACATGCCATTAGATTCCATAGTTGTCAAAGGGGCTCGTGAGCATAACCTCAAGAATATAGATGTAGTTATCCCGCGGGATAAGCTGGTAGTTATTACCGGTGTCTCGGGCTCGGGTAAGAGCTCACTGGCATTTGATACCATTTATGCTGAAGGTCAGCGCCGCTATGTGGAATCGCTATCGGCTTATGCCCGTCAGTTCTTAGGCAGGATGGAAAAGCCCGAGGTTGATTATATTGAGGGGCTGAGCCCAGCCATTTCTATTGACCAGAAGGGTCCGAGCCGGAATCCACGGTCTACAATGGGGACAGTAACCGAGATTTACGATTATTTGCGGCTACTTTTTGCCCGGGCGGGTCATCCCCATTGCCCCAAATGTGGACGAGAGATTGCTATGCAGACGGTACAGCAGATTGTTGATGCTATAAACGCCCTCCCCGAAAATAGCCAGATTATGGTTCTGGCACCGTTGATTAGAGACCGTAAGGGTGAGTATCAAGCGGTGTTTGATGATTTGCGCAAAGAGGGCTATGTCAGGGTTCGGGTTGATGGGCGTATCTATGACCTGTCTGAAGAGTTTCAACTTGATAAGAATAAAAAGCACTCCATTGAGGCAGTCGTAGATAGATTGGTAATTGGGCAAAGCGGAAGTCAAAGTCGCATTGCTGATTCAGTTGAAACTGCCCTCAAGCTCGGGGCGGGGGTAGTTCTGGTGTCTATTATTGACGGTGAGGAATTACTGTTCTCGGAGCACTTTGCTTGTGTGCATTGTGGCATTAGCCTGGGTGAGATTGCTCCCAGAACATTTAGCTTTAATTCTCCTCACGGGGCTTGTCCCGCCTGCACCGGATTAGGGGTCAAACTAGAGATAGCCCCCGAGCTGGTTATCCCCAATAAGGAGCTCTCCATAGCTCAAGGGGCGATTCACCCCCGGTGGTGGTTCTCTTGGCACGCTAACGAGTTAGAAATTTTAGCCCGACGCTATGGCTTTTCTCTTCATACCCCGGTTAAGGAGCTTAATGAGCGTCACCTTAAGCTTATACTTTATGGTGAAGAAGGGGAGCTGGTAAGGTATAGGAATCGCTATGGTCGGGTCAGGGAGTATTTTACCGGGTATGAGGGGGTTATTCCTTATCTGGAGCGTCTGGCTCATGATACCCAGTCAGAACGTACCCGGACTGAGATTGAACGCTATATGGTATCCACACCGTGTCCAGTTTGTCAGGGTAAGCGGCTTAAACCGGAGTCTTTAGCCGTAACCATTGATGGCAAAAACATTGTTGAGGTTAGCTCAATGTCGGTTACTCAGGCGTTAGACTGGGTGGCTACCCTCGGTGATGGTAAGGAGGCGATACTTACCGGGCGTGAGCAAATAATAGCCCGTGAGATTCTCAAGGAGATTCAAGCCCGCCTGAACTTCCTTAAAGATGTAGGTCTGGATTATCTTACCCTTGACCGCCCCTCGGCTACTTTAAGTGGTGGTGAGGCACAGCGAATTCGTCTCGCTACTCAGATAGGTAGTGGGCTAATGGGTGTGCTTTATATTTGTGATGAACCGACAGTGGGTCTGCACCCAGCCGATGACTTTCGTTTAATTGAGACCTTGAAACGGCTGAGGGACTTGGGTAATACTATATTGGTTGTTGAGCATGACGAGGCGATGATGCGGGCGGCTGACCATATTATTGATATGGGACCCGGGGCTGGGGAGCATGGTGGCTGGATTGTGACCACCGGGACTTTAGCTGATATCATAAATTGCACGGAGTCAATAACCGGTCAGTATCTCAGCCGGGCGAAGCAGATTCCTTTACCCCGGGAGCGTCGCCCTGGCTCAGGTGAGGAGCTGGTAGTGAACGGAGCCAGGCAGAATAACCTGAAGAATATAGATGTCCGTGTTCCCCTGGGCAAGTTTGTTTGCATCACCGGGGTTTCGGGTAGCGGTAAGAGCACCCTTATTGATGAGATTATGTATAAGAAGCTGGCACAGATGTTGTATCGGTCAAGGGAGAGGGCGGGTAGCTGTGATGGTATCATCGGCGTCGAGCATATTGACAAGGTGGTCAATATTGACCAGTCGCCTATTGGGCGTACCCCGCGTAGTAATCCAGCGACCTACACCGGAACCTTTACCCCTATTCGTGAGCTTTTCGCCACTGTTCCCGAGGCTCGAATGAGGGGCTATGCTCCGGGTCGATTCTCGTTTAATGTCAAGGGTGGACGGTGTGAAGCCTGTCGTGGTGAAGGATTTATTCAGATTGAGATGCAGTTTTTGCCTGATGTTACCGTTCCCTGTGAGGTGTGCAAGGGGAAGCGCTATAATCGTGAGGCTCTGGAGATTAGATTTAAGGGCAAGAACATCGCCGAGGTATTAGATATGACCGTGGAGCAAGCCCTGTCTTTCTTTGACCATTTCCCCAGGATTAAGGGCAAACTGGAGACCCTGCGCGATGTCGGGCTGGGCTATATTCGCTTGGGTCAGCCGGCACCTACCCTTTCTGGCGGTGAGGCACAGAGGGTGAAGCTAGCCACTGAGCTGTCACGGCGGTCTACGGGCAGGACATTATATATCCTTGATGAGCCGACTACCGGTCTTTCCTTTGAGGATGTGGCGGCACTACTGCGAGTATTACAGCGTCTGGTTGATGCTGGTAATACGGTGATTGTTATTGAGCATCATCTGGATGTGATTAAGAATGCTGATTATATAATTGACCTCGGACCTGGGGCTGGTGACCGGGGTGGCTATATTGTGGCGACAGGAACACCCGAGGAAATAGCTCGGGAGAAGTCTTCAATTACCGGGCGGTATCTCGGCAAAGTGCTGGCTAAGAGTATTGAGTATGCTTTAACCAGCTGACTTTTTGCCTGGCAGTGAAGGAGGGGACAATTGACTCGAAAAGAAGTGCTTGATTCTGTTAACGAGAATGTAGAGAATAAGAATCTGGTAAAGCATATGTTAGCCACCGAGGCTATAATGCGGGCTCTAGCCAGGCACCTGGGTGAGGATGAGGAGGAGTGGGGGCTTACCGGTCTGTTACATGATATAGATGTTGAGCTCACCGGGGGAGATATGAGCAGTCATAGCAAGTTGGGGGCTGACCTGGCCAGGGAGATGGGAGCTAGTGAGGCTATGGCTCATGCCATCCTGTGCCACAATGAAGCCCATGGCGTTCCCCGGGAGACCAAGCTGGATAAGGCTCTATTCTGCGTTGACCCGCTGACTGGCTTAATCACCGCCGCGGCTTTGGTTCGTCCCGATAAAAAATTGGCTGGTCTTGAAGCTAAATCAGTGCTCAAAAGGTTTAAAGAGAAGAGCTTCGCCGCTGGGGCGAGTAGAGAACAGATTTCTCTATGTAGTGAAATCGGGCTTGAGCTTGGTGAATTTATCAAACTCGGGCTGAAGGCAATGCAAGAAATCAGTAGCGACCTTGGACTCTAGATTTAAGGAGATAAGATGTACCAAAAAATGTTAGCTCCGTTGGATGGCTCAGAGCTCGCCGAGCGCGCTCTGGAACACATTAAGATAGTCACTGAGGGGTCTCGTGCTTCCAAAGTAGTTCTGTTACAGGTAATACCGTGGCCTGCCCACCCCGCCCATACCCTATCTGACGAGCTTATACGTAGCGAAGGCAGGAAGGCTGAGGCTGGCGCCAGGGACTACCTTGCCCGAGTGGCCGATAGCCTGAAGGCTGATGGTATAGCTGTTGAGATTGACATAGCCCATGGCGGGGCAGCCGAAGGAATACTGGACTACGCTAAGCAGAATAAGGTGGACCTAATTGTTATGAGCACTCACGGAAGGTCAGGGGTCTCCCGTTGGTTCTTCGGTAGTGTGGCGGAGAGGGTTCTACGCCACTCTGTCATCCCCGTGCTCATAGTCCCATCATTTGGCGTCAGAAGGTAGCCGGTGAGGTGCCCAGCGAAGTCTGCGGTTAGTTAACTCACTTCAAGGGTTGAGCCGGCGGCGGTTTTGACCACATCAATGCGAGTGGGAAAGGCGTCTCTAAGTTCCTCAATGTGAGTGATAACCAGTATCTTATCAAAGTCATCTTGAATTGAGTTTATCGCCTCTTTGAGTTTTTCTATGCCAGCACTATCTTGAGTGCCAAAGCCTTCATCGATGACCAGAGTCGGCAGTGGGGCTCCAGCTCGCCTGGTCAGTAGCTTGGATAAAGCAATACGAATAGCGAAGTTGATGCGGAAGGCTTCACCACCGCTAAACATTTCATAATTTCGTGTCCCTAGCTCATCAGAGATATTAATATCCAGGGTTTCAATAACATTCCCTTTCTTTGTTTCCCGTTGCGTTTCAATTTTTATATGCATTCTATTGTCCGTCATGCGTCCCAGTAGTTTATTGGCTTCAGTTTCAATCTCGGGCAGTGCCCTTTCAATGAGTAAGGCTTGTATTCCCTTTTTGCCGAAGGCTTGAGCTAGGTCTCGGTAGATTTTCTCCTGTTTTGAAGCTTGAGCCAGCAGCTTTTCCTTTTCCTTACTTTTTATCTCCAATTCAGAGCAGCGCTGTAGCTTTGCCTTTACATTCCATATTGTCTCCTGGGCTTGCTTCTGTTGTGCTACCAGCGCTTGGTGTTCAGTTTCAGCCTGGGTTAAATCATTAACCAGTTGTGGCAGGAGATTAAGTTCTTCACTTAACTCTTGCCGTTTTTGGTTATCAACCTCCAGGCTGTGGCGCAGCTCTTGAGCCGCCTCCTCAGCTCTTGACGCCGCCTCCTTTTCTTGGCTGATGAGACGGTCAGCTTCTTCCAGCTTCCGCTTACGACCTTCATACTGTTCCAGGTTAGTCAGGCGCTGGCGGACCTGTTCGTGCTGCTGGGCATCGTAGCCAAGTTTAGCTAATTCGCCCTCAAGCTCTCCCAGTGCTTCTTGTTCCGTAGTGGCAAAGTCCTTCCTAGCCAGATGTTCTTCAATCTCAGCTAGCCTTTTTCTTTCCTCATCTAGCTTATGGCTAGCCTCCTCAGCCTCGGTAATCTCTTGGCTGGTGAGGCTAGCTTTGGTCTGGAACGAGGCTCTATCTTGATTTAGCTTTGTTTCTAACCGGACTATTTCACTTTCCCACCGCTCAAGCTCCATTCTCCTTTGAGCTAGCTCGGCTTGATTTGACTTCAGGCAATCAAGTTTGCTTTGCCTGTCGGCGGTATACTTTGTCTCAATGAGCTTTAGACCTTCTGCCTCTAACTCTGTCTCACATAGCGGGCACTTATTGTCACTTTGAGTCGTTAGCAAGTCAAGCTTTTCCTCTATTTCTTTTATGTCTCGTTCTAGTTGAGCTTTAGTAGATTCCAGGTAGTTGACCCGAGTTCGTAGTTCCTGGCTACTTTGTCTTTTCCGGCTTAATGTTTCTTCAGGCTCAGCTAACTGGTTTAGTTGGACCTGTATTTGCTGTAGTTCTTTCTTGAGTGAAGGTAGTTTTTGTGAGCTAATTTCTAGTTCATTGATTCGGCTTTGAGCTACAGCGTGGTCTTTAACTAGAGCTTGTCCCATCTGCGTAATGCTCATCTGTAACTGGTATTTACGCTCGTTTAGAGTGGTGGCTAGCCTGAACTTTTGGTCGAGTTCATCACTTAGCTTCTTGGCTTCACTAAATTGGGCGTAGCCTTCTTCTATTGTGGAGCGCTGGGCTATTAGCTCTTCATACTCTTTGAGCCGGGAGAGGTGCTGTTTAGCCTGGTCATCCCAGCGCTCTAGCTCTCTCAACATCTCGGCGATGTGCTCCTCTAGCTGAGTTAGTTGCAACTTCTTATTTTCCAGGGATTCCTTTTCCTGTCGCAGGCTATTAAGTCTGGCTTCCTGCTCTTTTACTACTTTTTCTATGTCGGAGAGTTGGCTCTGCTCCTGTTCCAACTCAGCCTGGTAGGCTGGCTTTTGGGTTAATTCATCACTGATGTCTTTAATAGCGCTCTCAAGCTGTGCCTTTTCTGTTTCCTGTTGTTTCGCCAGGTCTTTAGCCTGCTCTTCTAGTTCATCGTAGAAGAAAAGCCCCAGAATATCAGCCAGCACCTGCTTACGCTCGACCGGACGTTTGATAGTGAACTCGTCAGCCCGACCTTGTAGTAGGAGGGCACTGTTAACAAATGTGGGGTAATCCATGTGTAGAACATCAGTAATCTTCTGCTGGGTCTGGGTCATACTATTGCCCGTAATCGACCTGAAGCCATTCCCGGTAGCTATCTGAAATTCAAGGATAGTTTGTCCCGAGCGCCCTCGCCGTTTGGGCTTGGAGTGCTTGCGTATGATGCGATATGGCTGTTGACCTACGGCGAAGTCAAACTCCACTTCCATTTCTGTCTGACCCAGGTGAATGAGGTCGTCATCACTCTTGGCTCTGGTTCTTCCCCATAACGCCCAGGTCATGGCATCAATTAGAGCCGACTTACCGTTGCCGTTATCACCTGAGATACAGGCGGTATGAATGCCATCAAAAGAGAGTGGTGGCACATTCTCGCGGTAGCACATAAAATTGCGCACTGTTAGCTTAATGGGAATCATTCAATAAGTCCCTCAGATAGCCACCTTTTTACTTATTTTACCATAATTAAGAGATTACTTATCTCTGCCCCTCTCCTTCAAAGGAGGGGGATATGAACCGAAAAAGAGAGGTTCTTGACAGGTGGAAATGATTCTGATAGATTTTGCGTAATACTTTTGCCAGATGGCAAACACGTGTGACGTTGCCCACGACGCACACCCCCCCAGCTCCCCTGAGAGGAGGACGAGCCATACCCAAAAAGATTCCGGTTATTGTTTTCATCACTGCCATTCTGACGGTATTACCAGTACTAATCCCACCGTGTACGCCAGCCCATGCTGAAGAGTCCGAACCCGAGTGCTGGGCTGTCATGGTGGGCGTATCACATTATAAGAGCCCGAAAATAGGGGATGCCCTGGGTTGTGCTGAGGATGCCGAGGAGCTTTTTCAACTGTTGTCTCCCACCTGGGGTGACGAGCACATTAAACTACTGCTAGATAGCGAGGCGTCTAAATCGGAAGTTCAGGTAGCTGTAGAGTGGCTGGTATCCAACGAGGATACCAATGACACCGTCCTCTTCTATTTCTCGGGGCATGGTGACCCTGACGGATACATTGCTCCCTACAATGCATACTATGCAAGGACTTGGATATCCTCTCGTGAGCTAAGTAGATGGTTGAGCCCTCTGGAGTCGAAGAGAGTCGTCATTATTCTGGATACCTGTTATGCCGGCCAATACGAAACGGATCTTAGCGGTAGTGGACGAGTAGTCCTTGCCTCCTGTGGTGCCGATGAATTATCCTACTCTGGGAGCGCTGGTGGTGTTTTCACTGTTTATCTTCTCGAAGCCCTTAGTGAATTCAGTATTGCTGATGCTAACCGTGATTACGAACTCTCTGCCGAAGAATTATTCCAATATGCTGAGCCTGAAACCATATGGGATACTACCGATTTATATATCGATGATGAATTTCAAGAAGGAGAGATACAGCATCCAGTACTGTCCGACCAATATTCTGGCGAACTTAGCTTGCTGCTGAAATTCCTCTTCAACACTGAGCCTAGCTTGCCGTCTGGTAGCGAAATCTTGGTTCTGGACAATAAGACATATTCATCAACCCCGCCTGAATTCACCTGGGCACCAGGCTCGGTCCATGACCTTACCATCCTTTCCTCGCTGGATACCGGGAGTGGCACTAGATATGTCTTTACTTCGTGGAATGACGGAGATACAGCAGTTTCCAGAACAATTTCGCATGGAGGAGTTTATACGGCAAACTACAAGACGCAACATGAGTTGACCATTGAATCAGTCTATAGTGTGCCTGAGGGAGGAGGGTGGTATGATGCCGGCTCAACCGCCACCATCTCAGTGGCATCTATTGAACAACCAACAACCAGGCATATTTTCACCGGATGGAGTGGAGACTACTCTGGCGATACAGAAGTAGCCTTGGTAACTATGGATTCGCCGAAGGCAATCACCGCCAACTGGCGGACTGATTACCTGCTGACCATTGAATCAACTTATGGTGAGCCTGAGGGAGAAGGGTGGTATGAGTCAGGTTCAACGGTTACCATCTCGGTAACCCCAAGTGAAGGAATGCTAATCAGGCATATTTTCACCGGGTGGAGTGGGGACTTCTCCGCAGATGCACCAGCGGCATCGGTAACCATTGATTCGCCGAAGGCAATTACCGCCAACTGGCGAACCGACCACACACGGCTCTATATGCTCATAGGGTTAATGGTTTTAATTGCCGCCATTAACGGGGGTTTACGCCTCCGCCGGAGAAAGCAGGTTATGTAAGACTCGTCGGTAACTGTCGGCGCAGGCTGTAGTTCTTATCACTCCAGGTAGTCTTTTAATCTTCGGCTTCGGCTGGGGTGGCGTAGCTTGCGAAGTGCCTTGGCCTCAATTTGGCGAATTCGCTCTCGGGTTACATTAAACTCTCGTCCCACTTCCTCTAAGGTGCGGCTTCGTCCGTCTTCAAGACCAAATCTAAGTTGAAGCACTCGCTGCTCACGAGGAGTAAGGGTGGACAGCACATCATCGATTTGCTCCTTAAGCAGTTGCCTGGAGGCGGCATCGGGGGGTGGCAGAGCATTGCGGTCTTCGATAAAGTCACCTAAATGGCTGTCCTCCTCCTCACCTATAGGTGACTCCAGCGATATTGGTAACTGGGCAACCTTGGCTATCTCTCGGACCTTTTCCGGGGGCATTTCCATCCCCTCACCAATTTCTTTAGGGGTGGGCTCGCGCCCATATTCCTGAGCCAGGCGGCGGCTTACTCGTAGTAGTTTGTTAATGGTCTCAATCATATGCACCGGGACGCGAATAGTACGGGCCTGGTCAGCTATAGCTCGAGTAATAGCTTGACGAATCCACCACGTGGCATAGGTGCTGAATTTATAGCCTCGGCGATAATCAAATTTCTCCACGGCTTTGATTAGTCCGATGTTACCCTCCTGAATGAGGTCAAGGAGCGACATACCTCGTCCAATATGTTTCTTGGCCACGCTGACTACCAAACGCAGGTTGGCTCTGGTAAGGTGGCTTTCTGATTTTCTAGCCTCGCGCTCAATATACTCTAGGTAAGCTTTGAGTTGCTTCTCGTAAGCCTGAATGGAATTAACAAACTTAGACTTTGTCACCAGCTTCTCTATGTCGGCTAGGGAGGTATTATCTCCGATAACATTAAGGACTTCCTGGGGTAGCAGGTTGCTATTTAACGCCATATTAATAATAATTTGCTCTGTTTCAGGTAGGGACTTATCTATCCGGTAAGCAGCGGCCTGGATTAGTCGTTGATTTACTTCACCATCAATACTAGCTCGCAATTTAGCATTGAAGATAGTCTCTATAAAGCTGGCGGTAGGTGGTAAATTAAGTTGTTTTTGTATGAGATGGATGATGGGAGCCGCTTGCACTAGCTCCTTGAGCATAGCAAGTACTGTCTCAGTTGCTGACGGCTCCCTGCCATATTCCTGTAGGTAGTCTTGTTTAATTTCAGTGATGCGTTTGCCGGCTTCTATCTTTTTGGCTAACAGCTGTTCATCACTAGCGGTGAGAAGGGGGACTCTACCAATTTCGTGAAGGTATATACGAACCGGGTCATCTACTATCTCTTGCTCCCCCAGTTGGGCTAGCGGTATTTCTAACTCGTGGACTTCGGGGGGACGAAACTCAGTGTTTAGCCCTTCATGTGTAGGTGTAGGCGCTTCTTCCTCATTCTCATTTTGGAGTGGAAACTGGGTAGATTTCTCGTTGTTTTCTGAGGTCATTTCTCAGCTCCTTTGCTCCTGACCCTCCGACTTTTTTGAGTAAAAACCTCGCCTAGTTGAAGGCTAACTTCTATTCCTTGCTCCTCAAGCTTAGCCAGCTCAGCGGCAGTACCGCCTAGCTCGGCTTCTAGAGCTAATGCTGCCTCTCTTTTAGTCGCTAAACTGCGGAGAAATCCTTCTCGGAGGCGGAGGACAGCATCGGCATATTTCTCCTCTATTTGGTTAGGGGGTAAGCTCTTGGTTAATAGGTAATCCAGATGCTCCCCAATTGCCGGGTCAAGCTCAGCCTTAAGCGATGATAGGTCGCTAGCTTGCTGCCAGGCAACAAAGATTTCGCGGTTTTCGCTATTCTGGAAATATTCAGGCGAGGGTTGCTGGCTTAAAGCTTTAAGCTCAGGGTGCTGGAGGAGCAAAGCCAGGCAGTATTCTTCAAGGGGACTGGAAAAAACCGGGCGCAGAGCCTGGGCAACGGCTTCTGGCTTGGGCTCTTCAGCTCGGCGTCTAGTTGGGCTCGGTTTAATTCTTGGTAAAGCAGCTTCTAGGTTGCGTTCGGTGACGTTAACCAGGCGAGCCAGTTTCTGTAAATAGTGAGCTTGGCGCACGGTGTCCTTTATCTCAGCGATAATGGGTAGCAGCTTGTCTACGGCTGAAGTCTTGTCCTTGGCGGTAGTCAGGTCAAGGTTAGCGGTAACCATATTGAAGGTGTAATCGACTATAGGTAAAGCCTCTTCCAGCAGTTTTTGCCAAATTTTAGCATCTTCTTTGATAACATCATCCGGGTCTTTGCCTTCGGGCAGGATGATAACCTTCACCTCAGCCTCCAGGGTATTTTCATAGCCTACACCCCGGAGCATGGCTTCCTCGCCAGCAGCATCGGCATCCAGGGCAAAAATCATATTTTTGGTTCGCCTTTTTACCGTACTGACCTGCCTCTCGGTAACTGCGGTGCCCATAGAAGCGACCACATTGGTGAAGCCATTCTGGTGGGCGGTGATAACATCCATATAGCCCTCTACAATCACTACCATATTTTGCTGTCTGATAGCTGCTGCTGCCAGGTTTATACCGTATAGACTGCCGCTCTTGTCAAAGACTGGCGTCTGGGGCGAGTTGAGATATTTAGGGAGTGAATCGTCAAGGGCTCTTGCCCCAAAACCAGTAATGTGTCCTCTGACATCGTATATCGGAAACATCAGCCGATTGCGAAATCGGTCATGGCTTCCTCCCCCCTCTCCCTCTATTATGAGGCCGGCGGTTAGTAGTTCACCCTCGGTATAGCCCCTCTCCATCAGATATTGCTTTAGCGCTTCCCAGCTATTGGGACTGAATCCCAGTTGAAAGCTGGTGATGGTCTCTGGTGATAAGCCCCGGCTGGCAACGTAGCTGCGTACTTTTTCCCCAGCCTGAGAACTCACGAGCAAATTATGGAAGTATTGTGCGGCAGCCTCATTAACTTGATATAGCCTTTCCTTCTCCTCTTTCTTGGCGCTCGGCTCAGATTTTGAGGGTAGGCTAACCCCTGCCCTCTGGGCCATAAGACGCAGCGCTTCCCCGAAGTCAATGCCTTCTTTTTTCATTATGAAGGAGAAGACATCACCGCCGGTGTTGCAGGCACCGAAGCAGTGCCAGCTCTGCCGCTCAGGATAGACGAAGAATGAGGGGTGCTTTTCGCTGTGAAACGGACATAGCCCCCTGAAGGTTCGCCCTGATTTGGTCAGTTTAACATACTGGCTGACAACCTCTACAATGTCAATTCTTTGCTTTACTTCGTCGATAACACTCATGTTATTACTTTGTAACCCTATCCCCTTCCCCTTGATAAGGGGAAGGGGAATGGTGATTTTTGAAGGGGCTTCGCCCCTTCAACCTACCTTATAAACAAGCTCTATTTAACCTCACCTTTGGTTAATGCCAGCTCCTCAGCCATTCTCAGGGCATACTGGTCGGTCATACCGGCGATATAGTCCACTACCCTCCGCTCTGTGTCATCACTGTGAAGGCAATACTCCGAGGGCAGCTTGTCTTCGTGCTCATTGAAGTATCTATATAATAGGCGAATCACTTCCCTGGCTTTTTCCGTTTCCTGCTGGACTGCTTGCAGGTTATATACCCGGTCAAAAAGAAATTTACGCAGGATTTTGGTTGCCTCCAGAATCTGAGGACTCATCCCTATCGTTGGGCTGTCGGTAGTATCACGACCACTGGCTGCCCACGAGTAGTCAATAATATCACAGACCATAGTATTGATGCGCTGCGAGTGGGAGAGACCTAATGCCTTAACCGCTGGCAGTGGCAAATCGCCCTCAGTGATGATGTCAGCCCTTATGGCGTCACCAATATCATGGTTGATATAGGCCACGGTATCGGCAATTTTACATACTTCACCTTCCAGGGTATTTACCTTTCCCCAGTCCTCTCCCAGGATTTCTGTCCTGGTCTTGGAGTGATTAACAATACCGTCTCTCACCTCCCAGGTAAGATTAAGCCCGTAACCGTTATTTTCTAACAGGTCAACAACCCGCAGGGATTGCTCATTATGCCTGAATCCCTGGTGGTAGAGCTCATTTAAAACATCCTCACCCACATGACCGAACGGAGTATGCCCCAGGTCATGACCCAGGGCGATTGCCTCAGTCAGGTCTTCATTGAGGTTTAGGGCTCGGGCTATGGTGCGGGCTATTTGAGAGACCTCCAGGGTGTGGGTGAGTCGGGTTACATAATGGTCACCTAAGGGGGCAATGAAAACCTGTGTTTTATGCTTGAGGCGGCGAAAAGCCTTGCAATGGATGATGCGGTCTCGGTCACGCTGGAAGGCGGTGCGTACCTGACAGGGCTCTTCGGGCTTGAGCCTGCCCCGCGACAATCTGCTTTTGGTGGCGTACGGTGAGAGGCTTTCTTCTTTTTCTTCAGCTAGCTGGCGAATATTTAACTGATTAATCATTAAGTTTTAATTTCTCTTCAACTTTAGCAATTATTTCTCTGGTCTGGTCAATCATGTCCGGGCTGACTGAAACTGAGGTAATACCCCACTCCACCAGTTTTTCCGTAAGTTCAGGGTAGACTGAGGGTGCCTGCCCGCAGATAGAGGAGGTGACCCCCATGCTCTTGGATACCTTGATAAGCCGTTCCAGAGCTATCATCACGGCTTCATTTCGTTCGTCAAAGGTATCGGCTAATTTTTCGCTGTCCCTATCAATGCCCAGGATGAGCTGGGTTAAGTCATTTGAGCCGATGGATATGCCATCAATACCAACCTCAAGGAACTTTTCCAGGAGAATGAAATTAGACGGCACTTCAGCCATCATCCACAGTTTGAAATCTTTAGTGCGTTTTAGCCCCTCTGACTCCATAATTTTTACCGTTCTAGCCAGCTCATCAACGGTTCGGACAAAAGGAATCATCACCCAGAGGTTGGCATATTTCCGTCTTACTTTCTTAATGGCTTCTAATTCCAGCTTGAACACCTCAATGTCAGTAATGTACCGGGAGGCACCCCGGTAGCCAAGCATGGGGTTCTCTTCGACAGCTTCATAATCTTCCCCACCTTTGAGGGCTCGGTACTCATTGGTCTTGAAGTCATTGGTTCTATAGACTACGGGTCGGGGGTTAAATGCCTTGGCGAATATAGTTAACCCTTCGGCAAGCTTATCGACAAACTCCTGCCCTCGGTTTTGGCTAATCATATAGTTGGGGTGCTCACCAATCCCGGCAATAATGAACTCGGCTCGAAGCAAACCCACTCCGTCGACATCACGAGTTGCCACTTTATCAGCCGCTTCGGGTTCAGCCAAGTTTACATAGACTCTTGTCTTCGTCTTAATCTTTTTCTTGGGTATAGCCGGAGCACCAGCCGCCACTGTCTCGGCTACTTTCCCCTCGTAGACCTTACCCGTTGAACCATCTACGGTAATTACCTGTCTATTTTTTAGGGTAGAAGTAGCCTGCTCGGTGCCAACCACACAGGGTATGCCTAACTCACGGCTGATGATAGCGGCGTGGGCGGTTCTACCCCCGCGGTCGGTGACGATAGCTACCGCCCGTTTCATTGCCGGCACAAAGTCAGGGGTAGTCATTTCAGTCACCAGGATATCCCCGGTTTTTACCTTGTATATATGCGAGGCTTCAAGTACTATTCTGACCGGTCCCGAAGCTACACCAGGGCTGGCCGGTGCCCCCGATAGAAGCACCGGGGCGGTAATTTCAGGCGTAACCTCAACTGCTGCCCCTTCCTTTGTCGTGGTTACCGGGCGGGTTTGGACGATAAAGATTTTCTTATCTTCTTTGGCCCATTCTATATCTTGAGGGAATTGATATAAATCCTCGATGTGTTTTCCCAGCTTAGCCAGAGCAATTATGTCATCATCGGCTAACTTTTGCTGAGCTTGAAGTGCCGGTGGGAGAGACACCTTAATATTAGGTTGCTGGTCATCACCAGTTGTATTCCTTATTATTTGCCATTTTTGTTTGCCAATTTGCTTACTGGCAATCCTTAACTCATCTTTATCCACAATATAGGTATCAGGGGTAACACTGCCTGAGACAATGGCTTCGCCCAGCCCATAGCCGGCTTCAATAGCTATCTTGCTGGTATCATTAGACACCGGCTCTAAAGTAAACATAACCCCGGAAGCCTCAGATTGCACCATTCTCTGAACCGGGACGGCAATACCCACTTCAAGGTGGTCAAAACCCTGTTGTTCCCTGTAGAAAATGGCTCGCGGGCGAAAGAGGGATGCCCAGCACTCTTGAACAGCAGCTGTCACCTTCTTCTCACCCTGGACATTAAGAAAGGTGGTTTGCTGCCCGGCAAAGGAAGCCGTGGGCAGGTCCTCGGCAGTGGCTGAGGAGCGCACCGCAACCAGGCCTCTACCCATTTTAATATAAGCCTCTTGAATCTCCTTAGCTAGTTCCGGAGGCATAGGAGCATTTAGGATTATCTCCTTTGCCTCTTTAGCCACTTGCTGAAGTTGTTTACTATCATTAACGTCTAGAGGCTCTAAAAGTTTACCAATTTTATCGGCGATTTTTGACCTTTGCAGAAAGTCGTAATAGGCATTAGCGGTTACAATGAAGCCAGGGGGGACGGGTATTTTGGCGTTGGTCATTTCACCTAGATTGGCTCCTTTACCACCGACCAGGGGGATATCCTTTTTGGTGACTTCGTTAAACCAAACAATAGCCTTTTGAGCTTCAGTCATCCTTAGCCTCCTTTTCGGTTGAGGTTAAAGAATTTTACTGTGGTTAATTAATTATACCACAATAGAGTGGTTTAGCTGAATGTTATTAGATATTGTTTTAAGCTCCATCTTCTATTAAGATTGTTTAGCAACCTATCCCCCATGATAGGAATATATATCCGTATCATGGAGAGTCAAAGGGAGGCGAATACGGGGTCCCCGCAAAAACAAAGTTTTTGTGGGGTAAAAAGCCTCCCTTATATAATCGATTCCCCTTCCCCTTGCAGAAGTACACAATTGGCAACAAGTTTGGTAATCAATAGGGGGTTTAAGGGGCGAAGCCCCTTCAAAACCTATTCTTCCCCCTCCCTTACAAGGGAGGGGGATAAAGGGGGTAGGTTGCTAAGGAAATATAAAGGGGATAGGGTTACCAATAAAAATCTAGAGCAGGTTCCCAGGAAAATCGAAGATTTTTCTGGGTGCTTAAAGGGGGTGAGGTTGACCAGTTGGGAAATCTAACCGGGTTGGTAAACAATCTCTCCTGTTTCTAGTTGACAGTGGTAGTAATGAGGAGTAGAATTAAATATGCTAGGCTGACAAATAGGGGGTATGGTTATGATAGAGATGACCATTGATAGTATCCGGGTTAGTCTGATGAACTATCAACGGGTGGTAATTCTAAAAGAGAAAGAGACAGAGCGCTATCTGCCTATCTGGATTGGTCCCGCTGAGGCCGATGCCATAGCGGTAAAACTGCAGGGTGTTACCGTGCCCAGACCTTTGACTCATGACTTGTTACAATCGGTAATTGATAGCTTGGGAGCTACTGTCAACTCTATCATCGTCAGCGACCTTAGAAACGATACCTTTTATGCCAAGATTATTCTTAGTGTAGATAGTGAGGTAATGGAAGTTGACTCCCGTCCCAGTGATGCTCTTGCCCTGGCGGTAAGGGTGGAGGTGCCTATATATGCCGAGGAGGCAGTTTTAGATAAAGCCGGTATCATCCTGGACAAGGAGACGGGCAAGCCTATTATGCGAGAAAAAGAGGCAGGAAAGGCTGAGGGCAAGGGTAAAGAGGTTAGCGAAGAAGAGTTAAAGCGGATGTCGGCTTTCTACGATTTCATTAATACCCTTGATTTAGACGACTTTGATAAGAAGCGTAAATCTTGAGCTAGACTTTTAATATCGGAGGCTGGATTGGTGGAGGAGCGTCTTATTAAAAGGTTGATGGCGGCAATAAAGTGTCGTGTTTGTGGGCGTCACTATGAGGTAGATAATGTTAACATCCTTAGCCATGACCAAGATTTATGGTTTTTGAGTGCAAGTTGCCCCGCTTGCCGTACTCGGTGTTTAATAGCCGCCGTAGTTAAGGAGGGTAGGGTGCCTGAGGTTATTACTGACCTCGCTGAGGCAGAGCTAGATAGGTTCAGGAATGCGGCTAAGCTAACTGCCGATGATGTGCTAGATATGCACCATTTCTTAGACAATTTTGATGGAGACTTCTCTCGGCTTTTCAGTCAAAATTAGGCTTAGTCTAGTAAGAGCTAGAAACATTACAAAAATTGTTATTGCCCCAATTTTATGAATCGATAAATAAAGAGCCCTAGAGCTAAAAGCCCTAGGGCTCTTTATTGGTTAAGGCGTTTATAAGGGTAATTCTTATGGAGATGAATCTAGTATTAGCCATAGGAATAATTATAGTCATCGGTCTTTTTGGTGGGTTAGTCGCCGAGAGACTTAAGTTCCCCAGGATTACCGGCTATATCATCATCGGTATTTTGTTGAGTCCTTCTGTTTTCAATGTAATATCGGGGGCGACAATAGAAAACTTGGGCATAATCACCGATGTCGCCTTGGGCATTATTGCCTTTTTGGTTGGGGGCGGCCTTCGCCTGGAATCTGTGCGGAAGTTGGGAAGGAGTATTGCCTGGATAACCCCTCTTCAAAGTTTAGGCGCCTGGTTTCTGGTTACCTTAGTGCTAGCCTTCTTATTCCCTCGCATCTTGAGCATTCCAAATGCTACCTTCTATGATACCTATTTCCCGATGGCGTTTATCATAGGTGCCGTATCCTGTGCTACTGCCCCAGCGGCAATAGTAGCCATAATCAACCAGTACCGGGCTAAAGGCCCTTTGACCACAACCTTATTAGCCGTGGTGGCACTTGATGATGCCATTGCTGTCATCGCCTTTGCCATCGCTGTAGGCATCTGCCAACCCTTGGTCAGTGGTGCCGGGGGTGTCTCCATCTATCAAATGTTTGGCATCCCCTTCTTGCATATAGCTCAGTCTATGGGAATAGGGGCTGCCTTTGGCTTCGCCTTAATTTATATCGCCAGGCTGGTAAGAACACGCCCACTGCTTTTGGTGGCAGTTTTCGGAGTGATTATGGCGTGCATCGGCGTTACCAATCTCTTGGGCATCTCGGCAATTTTGGCCAACATGGCTGCTGGCTTTATCGTGGTGAATAGATTAAAGGAAACTAAGATGTTTCTTGCCCTCGAGGAAATTGAAGACGTAATCTTTGCCATGTTTTTTGTATTGGCAGGATTACACTTTGACCTGGGCGTTATGAAAACTGCCGGTATAGTGGCAGGATTAATTGTTCTAGCTAGATGCTGTGGCAAATATTTTGGCACCAGAGCCGGGGCTAGAATTTCTCATTCCTCAGATGCAGTTAAAAAGTATCTCGGTTTTGCCCTCCTGCCCAAGGCTGGAGTTACTCTGGGTTTAATTCTTTTAGCCGAGCGGGCGTTCCCTACCTTTGGCGCTATAATGATGAATGCCGTTCTTGCCTCAGTCATCATCAACGAACTGGTTGCCCCTCCCTTGACCAGATATGCCATTTTTAAAGCTGGGGAGGCCCATCCTGCTCCTGAGAAGAGCGAGATTGGGTAGGACTTCTCCCGTGCTTATCTAGTCGCTTTTTGGTTTTTGAGTTAATAGCCCCTCAATAGGCTCGATAACTATGCGTCCTTTATTACGGTCAATAGATTTTACGACATCGTCAATGGCGGGAATAAGAATCTCTCCTCTATCACCACTGACTACATAGATATCATTGCTCTCTGCGGTAAGAATTTCGGTGATGTTTCCCAGTAGTTCTCCCTGGGTTGTCTGTACCTCTAGCCCGATAAGTTGGAAATGGTAGTATTGTCCTTCGGGCAGAGGCTGGAGTTGGCTGTGATGTATTTCTATAGGTTGCCCCCGCAGCTTTTGTGCCTGTTCAATACTATCAATGGTGCTAAGCTTGATAATTGCCTTTCCTTTACGCCACTCAGTGGCGTCAATAGTCATAGGCTGGTGGTTAATATAAATCTTGGAAGAGGGGGCGAAGCGTTGGGGGAAATCGGTTACTACCTTTACCTTTAGTTTGCCCTTGATACCCCGTGGGGCTAGGATTTGACCAATAGTTACATATTCCGGCTCAGGTAATTTCATTCCTGATAGGTGGTTAATGCGTGGCTTATTTCAAACTTCCTTGAATCTCTTATTGGGTTGTTCTTAGATAATTTCGAGGCTGGCTCTGGTGCCTGCCTTGGCTGCTTTTACTCTGATTAAGGTGCGCATGGCAGCGGCTATTCGGCCTTGCTTACCAATAACTCTTCCTTTATCATCATCGGCAACCTGCAATTTAAGTATTATGCCTTGCTCGTCAGTTTCCTCAGTAACTACCACATCATCAGGTGAATTAACAATTGATTTGGCGATGTACTCTATTAGTTCTTTCATGTTTTCTCCTTGGTTGTTTTGAATTTTTCCATAATCCCTACTTTGGATAATAAGCGTGCGGCAGTATCTGTTGGCTGTGCTCCTTGCCTCAGCCAGTGTAGTGCTTTTTCTTCATCTATAACTACTGTTTCTGGGTTGGTTAGGGGATTATAGTGTCCAATGATGTTGATGAAGGCTCCGTCACGAGGGGCTCGAGCATCAGCTACTACTAGGCGGTAACTCGGCTTTTTTTTGGTACCTGTCCGTCGTAATCTAATCTTTACCATTTTACTAGCCTTGTGTACATTATTATGCCCCATAATTGTTCAACTGTCAAATGGTTGGCATCTAGTATTTGGCGACCTTACTCCTGGTTTCCTTGGTGAACGACCTCTTTACAATATAGTTGTCAGAAGATTATACAGTGGTTATAATCAAGGTGTGAAAGTAGAGAACTTGCATAGTTGGCAGGTTAGTATCGCTCAGGCTTTAGACCTACAGCGGAGGTTGGCAGCGCAGGTGTCTAGAACTGGTGAAGTGGTGACCCCTCGCTTTATAGCCGGTGTGGATATATCAGCCGACAGAGCACAGGGGGTGGCTACCGGGGCGGTGGTTGTCTTACAGTATCCTGAACTTAGCGTAGTGGAAACAAAGGTAGTCAACGGCAAGCTTAATTTACCCTACATCCCGGGGCTTTTGTCCTTCAGGGAGGCACCCTTGACACTGGCTGCTTGCCAGGAGCTTACTATTACTCCTGACCTTATCCTGGTTGATGGGCAGGGAATTGCTCACCCTCGGCGAATGGGTCTTGCCTCTCATTTAGGGCTCTTTTTGAATTCGCCAACCATTGGCTGCGCTAAATCTCTACTATGTGGCACCCATCAAGTGCCCGGTGTTGAGCCAGGTAGCTATGCTGAAGTGGTGGACAATGGTGAGACTATAGGGGTGGCTCTGCGAACCAAGCTCGGAGTGAAGCCTATCTATGTTTCCATAGGTCATAAGATTGACCTTCAAACTGCTATCTACTGGGTCATAAAGTGCTGTCGGGGTTATCGCTTACCTGAACCTACCCGGCTGGCCCACCTGGCGGCTGGTGGTAATCTGGTGGCTAAGGCAGGTTATCAGCGGGAGCTTTTCGGATAAAAGGATTACGGGAAATAATGAGTTAAAAAGTTATTTAGCAACCCATCCCCCTGGCCCCCTTCCCTTGGTAAGGGAAGGGGGGAATGTAGGTAAGAGAGGGGGCGAAGCCCCCTCTCTAAAGTCTCTTCCCCCTCTCCTTGAGAAGGAGAGGGGGATTAAGGGGGTGAGGTCACCAAAAACAGTTTATTTGACAACATCAATCA